>VTLG01015736.1_pt1 | contig 30659 bp, 51 predicted proteins | sample 4694571 | NCBI WGS metagenome assembly VTLG01 (sample SAMN12604809, study PRJNA352737) | marine metagenome | biome: ENVO:00000447; feature: ENVO:00000209|ENVO:00000569|ENVO:01000036; material: ENVO:00002151; isolation source: viral sequences binned using virsorter ...
TTAGCTACCCCATTGTCATCTTTCTCTATATTTGCCCATTGATGGTTGCAATCATTAACCAATTTAGCTTGTCTTGACTTGGCTTTATAAATCCTGTCATACTCTAAGCGTTTAAGATAAGCACCCCCATAACTTTCCCAATTATGTAGCTTTACCTGATTGCCCATCTCTGTATCAAATACATCTATAAATTTGCATTTAACTAACGCTTTAAAGAATTTATTAGGATTACCTGTATATTGTGATGCTCTAGCAATAGTCTTAGGGTTTTTAACTATAAAACCTTGTTCATCTGCGTTCTTTTCTAATGCCCAAGACCATAAGCAGATCATATACCCTAAAGCTGATGGAACATCGGTATCTAGCTCATCTGCTAAATCCCATATTTTTTCATGTGTTCTTAATCCTGTATCTACCTTAATCCAACTCATATATCGTACCTATTACAATCAAAGCAAATGCCATTTCTATCTATGTGCTTGTCTTGTTCACATTGTTTACACAATGTTTCATCAACTAAAAATCCATTTATATCTACCCAAGCCATTATTCAAAGCTCTTTCGTACTAACCAATCGTGTAAATCCTCTAATTTGTTAATTAGTTCATATACAGCGATTTCTAAGGTTGCCCACAATTTAGCCAACTTCATCACCCCAAGCATCCCAACCGATAGCTTTATTTCTTGCAAATAGTTCTATTCTTGGGAGGTTGCCTACTAAATCAATAATTAAATCTCTAAATATATCAGGTTTTTTACTATGTTCCTCAATTTTATGTATTTGAAGTTGTCTAATGTCAGCTCTTAATCTTTTAATTTTTCCTTTGGTTGCTAATATACATATTTCTGCATTTGCTCTTGTCCATCTACCTAATCCCATAAAATAACTATCAGCATTTTTATTTTTTTTAACCCAAACAAAAGCTGTTGTTTTATATTCAAAACCCCATCCATCAACTACTTTCATAAATTCATTAAGTTTAGGTAGAGTAACCCACATAAATAAAATACAATTATCATCTGTAATATCTTTAACAGGCAATTCAGCTATTTGTTCAATAGTTAAAACTGAATAATGATCTGTTACGCTACTATTCATCATTTTGCCTTTATAAGACCAAGCAGGATCAGCATAAATTATATTATATTTTTTATCAGGAAAAGGTATCATTTTGCACCCCAACAATGTTCCGAACTAGCCCACCATTTCCATTGAAAATGCTTTACGATCCAAGCAGATATGTAAGCACCGATATATGGGTTAAATGGCTCATTCTTAACCTTTAGTTTTCCTCTAGCCCAATCGTAAGTAACTGAATTAATTTGAAATATACCCCTGTCATAAGAGTTCTTGTATATGCCCTCTGCATTTGCATTAAAGTTTTGTGCTGTTCGTTTGCCTCTACTTTCGCAGTAAATTACCAATAAAGCTGTTTTTTGTTCTTTTTCAGGGAAGTATATTTGAACTAAGGGTATCCATTGGCTTACATACTCTATCTTGTCCTCTTGTTCCCTGCATATTAAATATTCTGTAATGTCGCTAGGTTGAGGTGCAAATATTAATGAACATACAATAATTTCAGAGATCATGGCGTTTTTCATGGAACTTTAGCCAATTCATAAAGTATGTAGCATCATCATTGTTTAGATATTGGATTACAGCAGGGTATTGGTCGTAATAGGTGTATGCCTCGTTTAAAAATCTATGTTGTTTTGTTCTAAGGTTTTCTATTTCAGGATCACATGACTTAGCTTGATTTATCATCTCTATATAGCCCTGTGCAAAGTTTTCTTCTATATGGCTCATCTGATTATGTTTCCATGTCTGTCAATGCCTATATTGACCTCTCGCAACTTAACTTCTTGTTTTATCTTTAAGCCATTTTTATTTATGTACTCAACAACTGTTTTAAGCTGTTTTGGGTTAGAAGTTCTAAACTGTTTAAGGGCTTGTTTTAAACCTTTGCCTTTTAAGCTGATAGTGTCTTTATCATCAAATGTATAGTCATATCGTTTCATTTTTTATTCTTTATTTCCCATTGTTTCGTATGGAACGCAACACATTTTCTACACCAACTTGTTCTTCCCCCAATACCTGCAACTCTTTTGGCGTATTGATCTGCTTTGTTCCTTTCCTTACATTTCGTACAAACCTTTGAAATAAGAACACCCCACTCATCAAACTTTGGGTTGCTCTCTGAATACCTGCGATGATAAGACTTTTTATTTTGTTGGATTTCAATGGCACAATCAACACATTGGTTTCGTAATGCAGACCATCCACCTGCATCAAAGTAGAAGTGTTTTGTCTTTCTGTGGCATTGGACACATCGTTTGTTGAGTAATGATCCATCAGGGTTAAATTTTGTTTCCATAATATCCCTGCGTTGTACAACTTTCTTAATAAACGATTTAAGGTCAGTTGTAATCTTAATTTTCTTTCTTTCAGTAGCAGGTAAACAAAAAGTACCAAATGACAACTTATTAGATACAGCAAAAGCCAAACATTCAAACTTGACAGGACAATGTAAACAAAGCTCTTGTGCCTCGTAGTAATTTCTGTTGGTATATTTTGTTTTATTTTTTCTCTTTTGTGGAAAATAAAGCTCATAGGGTTTGTCTTGGCATAATGCGTATTCTCGCCATTGGTTGTTGTTGGATATAACATATAACTCACTTATCGTACTTATAGGTAACTTTTTGCCCTGTTCTATCATCTATTTCGCTTTCATCTACCTTTCTTTTTTTAAGGTCTGCCATTTTTTTATCAAAATCAGTAGTTGGGGCAGTTGGCTCATCATCTTTTTTATCTGTCGTACTAACTGAAAGGGGCGATGAGCCATCTACCTGATCTTGAACTTTTGAGGTGGTAGGGATGTCGCTATTGCTAGTTTCATCCCTATTGGTACTTGTTGCCAAGTCCACCTCGTTCTCTTGTTGCTTTAATTGGTTACCATCAATCGCTTTACTTAGTTTCCCATCAAGAAAATACTGATTGTTGATCCATACATGAAGTCCTAAACCTAGATGAGATGCACACCTTTTAAACGCATCACTTGCACAATGCTTGGCATTTGCACCATTATTGTTTTGGTTGTGTTCAACATCCCCATAATCCTGCACAACTCTTTCTTCGCCATCTATAAAAACTGTTAATTCGCCAAGACAACCTGTTAGTGTTCCACCATCATCATAAATCTCTCTGACTACCCTAAAGTTGTAGCCACCACAGACCTCTATAAGTCTTTGTTTAATAATTGCATGATTAATGTAAAGGTCGCCTCTATCCCCTTTCTTTCCTAAATAATCATCAGGAAATCTACGAGAAAGCTGATAAAGCTGACTATCCATCTTTGCCCTCTAAAATCTTTGTTAGTTCTTTAGGGTGTATTCTTACAACGCCTTTTAAATTAACTTTCTTTATTGTTCCCTGTTCAATAAGTTGGTAAACATATCGCCTTGATGTTCCTAAAAATTCAGCGACTTCTTTTGGATTTAATAATTTTTCGTTTAGATCAACTTGTTTCATAAATAAGTAATCCTTGTAGGGGAAACATCAAAATCTATAATGTAAAGTGCTTTTAATTTGATCCTTAACTTTTTACCCTCAAATGTTTGAAAAAGTAATAAAGGGTTAGTGTCATCAATGTCGTATGGCGAAAGCTGACCTATATACTGTGCGTTGTAATATTTCTCTTTATTGAATTTAAAATTAACGAACTCGCCTATGAGAAATGGATTGTGTGGACTTCGTACACCAAAATTGTCTGTCATATCAGTACCTTGTTTCATTTGTATAATTAAAATCGCAAATTAACTTATAGTCCAATGCGAATAAGTAATTATTTCACACTCTTTATATAGTATATGCGAACAATATTGAAAACTATTTGTCAGAATGTAACGAAGTGCATATAATCCCCTGTATGCAAATAAACAACACAGTTGCTCAAAATAAATCGCACAATTATTATTCAAATATGAATAAAAATAATTTTTCTGACAGTTTACGAAAATTAAGAACTTGGAAAAGTGTTAGTCAAAAAGATTTGGGCAAAGCTATTGGTGTAACTGATACAACTATTTCATCTTGGGAAAATCCTAAGCTAGACAGAGTACCACCTAAATCTATGGTTGATTTATTAGTAGAGTTCTTTGAAAAAGAAATTAAGGAAACAAGTATTGATCTCTATATGGATGCAGGTTATTTTTCATCAGAGCAAGAAGATAAAGTTGAAAGAAGATTAGCTACGATAGAAAAGCAATTATCTATTTTAGTTGAGGCATATAGAGTAGATAAAGATGTTTAGGCGACAATCAGTTAAACCATCAGAGGTAATTGATGCAAAAGAATTTGAACAGAATTTACAATATCTGCACAAAGACAAACACCTTGAATTTATTTTTGATGATACATTAGCAAAAATTGTACAAAATTCAGAATATGGATATGACATTAGATATAAAGATTGTGGCAAACTATTGTGGTACAACTCAACTTACAACAAGTTCATACATGATTTAGGTTGGACATTAGAAGATGTTAAAGATTGGGATGCAATTAACTCTATTAGGACAGTTACAAGCTACGATGAAAATTTAAAACTTAGAAAAGATACAGGACATGGACTTATGCACACTTTTAATGAATTTACATCTCATAATATTGATTTAATACAAATGACTAATTCAATGAATGCAGGTAACTTATCTAGCAGAGTAACTTTAAATGTTCCTGTATCAAAAAAAACAGGAAAGCTATGCCCAATTAGAATGACAAACTATACATATCACAATGAGGGCTTAGTAATATCTGAATTTATATTGCTTTATGATTTTCTACCACAAATTCCATCAGCAATACTAGACCTTTATAAATAAAGGAAACCCACCTAAAAAGGTGGGCTTGGTTTTATCGTTATTGGATATAAGGACTAGACCAACTTGCGTTCCTTAAAATATATCATCAATAACTTTAGCTTTATCCTGTTTGTATTCCTTATCATGTGTTACATAAATATTCTGCGTAGTATCAGTAGAGGCATGACCTAATCTGTCAGACACTACTTCTATACTTACATTTGGATTTTGTATAAGTGCTGTGGCGTGTGTATGCCTAAGCCCATGAATAGTTTGCGTAGGTAATCTAAGTTCTTTTGATAATCTTTTTAATTTTTCTCTATAATAATCAAATCCAACCTGTGATCCATCCTCTTTAACAAAGATACGCATACAAGAAGTACAATCGTTAGATTTTTGTTCACAATGGCAAATAGGTTTAATATAGTTTTTTTGAATATTTACTATATTATCTATGGCTCTTTTTTTTCTGCCATCAGTTGCAAGTTTGTAGTCAATTCCATATTTATTTTTAATAAAATCTATTGCTTGATCTTGCGTTTGAAATTTATTAATTGTTTTTCTACTATCATTTTCTAAGTTAATTAAACGAACAGCATAGTATTTTTCTCTTTTATGTATTACAACTTTTGCTGTAATGCTTTCTAAATCTGTATTTTTTTCTTCATCAATCATTGCAAGGTAATCTCTAAACAGTTCTGTTTGTTTAGGTGGCAGGAATACTTGCCTGATAGAAGTGTAAGACTTTGGTTTAATTCTGTTGTAAAAACCATTTGCATCACTTTCGTAAGGCGTAATGCTAAAATTTACATTTATATTCATTACAACTAAGCCATCTTTGTCTTTATCAAATTCAATATCATTATTAGTTAAAGCTAATGCCTCGCCTAATCTAAGACCTGTTGAAAGCAATAGTTGATAAAAGAAGTAATCTCGGTCATTAGTTTTTTGTAAATGTTCTAATAGCAACTTATATTCATCGGTCTTGTATGGCGTTCTTTTGACAGGCATAGACATATTATTTTTATTTGGTAATTCACTTAGCCAAATCGTAGGCGATATGCTTTTTTCTTTCCTCTGTGCCTCTTTAAATATTTTGCAACAAATCATATAGACATTAAGGATCGTTTGATAAGCATAAGGTTTGTCAGGCATTGAGCTGTCAAATAATTGCTTTGATGTATTCATATCTCGCCAAAGCTGTTCCCAATCATTAATAGAAATCTTATCAAGTTGCTTATGACCTACTCTTGTTAAAACAAATCTCTCAATCATTGACAGAACAGACTTTGCAGACCTATTAGTTTTGTAATGACTATATGCCCAATCAACAATGTGTGTATCGTAAAACTCTTGTAACGACATATCAAAGTCATAATCTCGCCCAATCCTTATAGACTTCTCGTGTTCTTTAGCAAAAATGTCTGCTTGTTCTTTAGTCTTAAAAGATTTAATTTGTTTTGTAATTCTTTTTCCATTTGCATTATGCTCTGTAATTACTTTCCAATTATCTTTATAGTTAGATTTAATACTTTTAGAATTAATTTTTCTTACATAAACTTTCATAATTTAATCCTGATCCCCAACACATATCTGATTGTGATATTTTTGTTCAGCTTTAACATTACTTTCCAAATCATAAACATTATTAAAAATTTTTTCATACCAAAAGTTATGATGGGTTACAAATTCTTTACCACAAAAGCACTCGTAGATGTCATCCATAAGCTCTTGTTGCCTTTGGTTGTATTCATAGAGGATACCTCTATTATCTTCAAATTTATAAATCATTGTTTATATCCAATAACATAAAGTTGATTTTAAACAGATATGCAGAACTATGCGACCATTTCCAAAAAAAAGTTAATATAATGTTAATAAATTGATATATTTTGAGATCACTAACTTTAATAAGTCAATGATTATAGGGTTATATTGTGTATTTCGTACCGATGGCATAGTTGGACTTTACTAACGAAATTGGTAGGAATAGAGTACACATGATTGCATACAGAGAATACAAGCAATAGTTATACGAGTTTTTTACATAGTTTTTATAAAATATGTAATCTGTTCATACTCAATATAACTAAATAACAGAAAAAAAGTTAATATAATGTTAATAGTAATATATAATGTTTTACAAGTGTGATGATAGAGCAGGGGTTATACCTAATTCCATTCCGAACTTAGAAGTCAAGTCCTGCATCGCTGATGATAGTTGGGTGGCAACGCCCTGCGAAAGTAAGACATCGCACAAAAGCTAATAAGTTTTGTTAGTTTTTGTGAGATGTTTTAGCTTTTTCTAAAGCTCATTGTTAATAACCATAAAGATAATGCAACGATAGTCGCTATTAAAGTTATTGATCTTGCCGATGAGGATAAAGTAAGTATGGCAATAATTAAACCTATTAATGTCCATGTAAGATTAAGAGTTTCCCTGATTGCCTCTATAAACCATATCCATAATTTCTTTATCATTTAAAATTTCCTTAAAGCTAAACCAACAATTCTTAACATTACTGTTGGCAATAAAACCTCTTTTGTTTTATCTTTTTGATCCTGTGTTTGTTCATCCAAAATATTATTTAAGTTGATATTCTCAAAATCAACATTAACAATAACACTTAAATCCCCTGCAACCAATGTTTCAAAAACGATTTCTGTTTGGGCATCAGCTAATGAATAATCTTCTACATTTGCATCAACAGCTCTCTCAACAAATTCATTAACAGCTTGTGCAACTGTTTCATCAGTAGCAACAGCAGTAGCGATTATCTCAACATCTTCTGTTTCCTCAAAGCCAAGAACATCAGCAACGACTTCTACTTGTTCCTCTGTTAGTTCTTCTTCAACAATTTCTGTTACCACAGCTTGGACTACTGCGATTGTTTCCTTACTAGCTGTATCAAGATTTTCTACACCAACCTCTGTTACTTGTTCTACAACAGTTACCAATTCTTCTACTTCAAGTGTTTCAACTAGCTCTGTTGCTTTTTCTTCTAATTCTTCTTCGTATTCTTCTTGTTCTTCTTCACTAAGCTGTTCAAATTCTTCCTCATCAATTATTTCAATTTCTTCTTCAAGTATTTCTATCTCAACTACTTCCTCAATTATTTTCTCTGCCACTTCAACAACTAGCTCAACTTCTTCTTCTGATAAATCTTCAATGTCTTTTTCTTTTATTTCTTCGTATTCCTCAACAGTTATATCTTCTGTTAAAACTTCTTCTATTAATTCAACCTGATCCTCTAATAATTGTTCCTGCACACTTTCTAAATCTTTTTCTATCTCATCTTCTGTTGGTGGGAATAAATCATTGTCTATAAATATATCTATCAAATCTATATCTTCTTCAATTTCAATAATTTCTGTTTCAAAATCCACTAGCTCATCAATATATTCTTCAATCTCAATTATTGTTTCAATATATTCTTCAAACTCTTTTTCTAATTCAATTCGTTCTTCTTCTGATAATTCTTCAAATTCTTCTTCTGTTAAAACAAATCCTAATTCTTCAAGCATCTCGTTTTCTTCTTGCATAAGTTCTAACTCTTTTGCCTCTAGTTCTATTTCTTTTTCAAGTTCAATTATTTCTTCTTCGGTCAGCTCAATAATTTCAAAATCTTCTTCTATTTCTTCTTCTTCAACATCGTATAATTCAAGATCGCCTCTTTCAATCTGCTCATCAGTTAATGCCACACCATACAATTCTTCATTTTTAGACCTTTCCATATCTCTTTCAATAGTTCCATCGTTTTGCTCTTTTTCTGTGTAGGTAACTTCTTCATCGCCAACAACAATAACAACATTTGTTCTTGCCTCTCGTTCAGCTCTTTCAGCATCAGTTTCGGCATACCCTGTAATTGCCATATTGTCCTCAACTTCTATTGCCTCTTGAACAATTTGTATTTCTATTTGTTTTTGTACCTCTGCCTCTTGTTCTTCTCTTTCCCCTCTTTCATCATCTGTTTCAGAAATACCATACGAGGCAAAGTTTGCCTGTCTTTGAACATCTAAAGGATTAAGAGTTGTGGTTGTTGTTCCTATGTATTTTATTTCAACATTATCTACTAAAGACCAATCATTAATCGTAATTACAAAGCTATCTATAAATTTATCTACTTGATTGTAAATGTTGTATACAACTTCTTCGTACATTGTTGCTATATCCATGCCACTTTGTGCATCAATAGTATTAGTTTGAGTAGTTTGGTCGTTATGATTATAAGTTACTTCGCCCTCATTGTTCATTGCACCGATAGTAAAGCCAACCTCGTAAACATCATGATCTGTTGGCAATGTAAAAGTATAATCATTAGAATTTCCCCCATGTTTTTGATATTCAAGTTCCATGTGGTAATTGTCCATTCCACCATAATATTCCCAAGTATCATCAATTTTTACAAGGTTATTTTCTGTTGGTGGAACTTCAATATCAGTAACTTGTTCACCACCATTTGTACCACCATCAAATGTTTCAGTTTCAACAACTTGATTTTCAGGAATTGTAGTAGTAGTTGTCGTGGTGGTCGTTGTAGTTGTAGTCGTAGTGTTTGCGTTAGCTATCGTTGGTATAGATACCAAAAATACGATTAATAAAGCTAGTGTGTCTTTTAACCCTCTTAACATTTCTCTTTCTATTAACTATTTTCATTGCTATTAACATTTCAATCATTTTTATTATCTTCCAAATATTCCTTAAATTCATTTGCTAAAATTAACAAACATTTAACCACAACAACCAAAATTACACCTGCGAAAAACAGGTATAAAAGTGGAATCCACCATTCAATCATTATTTAGTTTTGATTAACCTTTAGGAATGTTGCTCATAAAAGGAAATGGTGCATCTTCCATTGCATTTTGGATCAAAGCAACAACTGCTGTTGCACCTGCCATTAATCCTGCTTTAAGTATGTCTGCCTCAAACATATTTGCTTGATTAGCCATAAGGATTGCAACAAAGGTCTGTCCAAAAGTCCTTAATGCTCTAATCCCTGCATCTTTCCAATATTCTTTCAATTTATCCATAATTTCCTCAAATCATTAAAACATAAACAACAGTTGTAACTAAACCTGCGTAACCAAATAATTCAAACCTTGTAGGTCTTTTTCGTAGCTCATCTTCTACATGAGATGATAAGCCATCAACCTTATCAATAATTTTTAATAGTAACTCTTTGTTTGTTACATTTTTGTCATTCATTATCTCTATAATAAAACTCGCATCCCTATTTAGATTTGTCCTATTTACCCTTATTACTGATTTGCACTACCTTATATAAACTACAATCCTCTGTCATGCAGATAAATTCTAGTTCTTTAAATTCCAACGCTTTTTGACAGCGTGGACACGATACTTTCAAAAATCCCCTATTGTATTTTTTTTAATTGAATATCTTTAAGAGTTTTTAACTCTTTAATTATTGTGTCAAACTTCTTATCAACAAGTGCTGTAAGCATTACATCATCTTGTGCTTTGTTAGATAATTCAGGTGCATCATTTGTATTTATGTTTGAATACTTAATAGTAACTTTTTCGCCATTAAGTAAAGCATCTCTTACTTTTGGATACATTTTCTTGTAAGCATCGCCTGACCCACCAACAAAACCATCTTTACCTCTGTCTAGGTCTTGTTGTGTTTCGCCAACAAGTAAACAACCTGCTGTATGCTCATCTGTGTTACCTGTGTGAATTAATATATATTTAAAGTTGGGTACATCTTGAAGTTCTAACATTCCTTTATGCCAAGTAGTTCCATACTTCTTCTGATATTTCGCATCATAGCCACCTACTGTACGAAATTTAATCTCATACTCGCCAAGTGGTATAGCAGTTTCGCCCATTTGCTTTTGTCCATCTCTAACTTGATCTTCCAAACAAAAACTTTCAAAAACGCCATCAATAAGTAAAATTCCATTGGTGGCATCAGAGCCAAATTGTATTCTTATAACATCTAATTTCATAATATTTGAATATTACTAGGTAAAGCTGTAAGAGCTTTTGTCCTATAACACTTCTAAATACTGTATCTTTTTCTCGCCACCTACAACGAAAGTTAAGCAACCTGCGTTACTAACTGACCCATATTTAGCTGAAAACCAATCATTCTCATCAGGTGGTAGCATACATGGTGCTTGTATAAAATGTTTCGTGCTTTCATTGACCCAAGAAAAATGGTGCAAGTGTCCATTTAGTAAAACATCAAACTGATTGTCTATTTGTAGGGCTTGTTTTTCTGCCCAAGATTTTGCCTTTGCATAAGCTGTCGTTCCTGCACCAAGTTGATGCCCATGTAGTGCTTGAACAATAACATCTTTAATATTTAAGGTAACTTTGTAATCTCTTTCAGGAATAACGAATTTAATGTGCTTATATGCCTCACTTGCCGAACAAATCTCTGCAATATTATCAAATAGTTGTAGATCAAGATTATCTGCGTTTTCATCAGTTATCGCTTTATAACCACTTCTTGTTTGCCCATGATTTGAGGGAACTGAAATAATTAATACTTTATCAAAGTATTTTGTCCACCTTTCTATACATTTCATAACTAATCGCCTAGCTATCATCATCTGCTCACGAACATTAGGAACATCTAAAGTTGCAATTTGATTAGCGTACCATCCACTCGTTGAACAGTTTTCAACAATGTCGCCTAAATTGTAAATTACTAATTGATTTGGCTTTATGCCCATTTTCTTTAATTCTTTAATCCTGTCCTCTACATCATCAATGCTTTCTAGTATTCGTTTCATTATTTTGTCTGTTGATCTTACACCAATCTGCCAATCTGATATACAAACAGTAAATGCAAAGTCATTATCTAGTTTTGTCTTAATAGGTGCTTTTTTGTGTTGTTTTATCTCTTTAACTAGCTCAACATAGTCCAAATCATCTGTTTCAGGGCTTTTAAGCTCAATATCGCACCGATAATAATAAAGTGTTTCAATGATTGGATCGCCATTAGCATCAACACCAAAGTTGGCATCCCAACACCTAAATTGTAGAGTATCTTTCTTTATTTTGAATTGTTGTGGATCATAACCCCATTGAGATAAATGTTCATCCCAATTTGGCTCTTGATTTTTCTTTAAAGCACGACTTGTGATTGTGCCTGATTTAGTTTTATTAGACCACGACACACCTGCCTCAAATCCTGTTGGTGCATCGCTCTTTTTCTTTGCAGGTGTTGGTTGATCTACCTGCGACTTAACAAATTCGTTAAGGTTTTTATATTCTTTCTCTTGCCTTGTCATATAACCATTGCCTTACAGTATCGTGTTTAATTGTCAGCTTTACAGGCGAATGTTCTACAAACCATTTCGCTGAAACTGTTGGCTCTATGCCATTTCTGATACCCTGAACTGCCTCATCAACCATGCCTTTTAGTTCAGGGTGTTCCATCTCGCTAAACCGAGATTTATGTGGGTTTTCTTTTGCATAATCCTTTAAGGATTTCACTTTAACCTACCTTTCTAACTCGGTTTAGGGTTGTCATCTTTTATTTTCTTAATAGCTTTGTACCAAGTACCTGTCTTATCTAGCTTTCCTGCATCAATATCCCAATATAGTTGATCTAACTGATCCCCAATACTTGCGAATGCCTCTTGCCTTGCTCTGATATATCCATTATCTTGCTCATCAAGTTTATAATTAGCTCTGTCATTTACAGCTTGTGTATATTCACTTTCTGTAAATTCTCGCTTTTCGTTATTAACTTGTGCGTATAAAGGTTTTTCAGCATCTATCTCTGCTTGTGCCTCTACCTTAAATTCATCTAAAGTTTTTCCCATTTATTCCACCCCCTTTCTAATTTCGTAATCCGTATAATTTAAAATTCCCACTAGCAAAATCAACATCACTTTCCCAATGGAAAGAAAATCCATCTGTAGCTTGTTCTTCCATTAACAAACCACCACCTTGCCATCCCATCGTTCTTGGGTCAAAATCCCAATAATTAGTTTCAAGAGTAATAAAACTATAAGTACTTGCGTTGCTGAAATTAAAAGCATATATAGTTCCAACGATTGCCTCGCCTGTTCCTGTTCCACCACCACTTATATTTGTATTAAGTTTATTTTTGTTTGTACCACTTCTATTTGTTGGTGCCATATCACTTCTTAACTCTTTCGCTGTATAATCATAATTTGATGAACTATCAGCAGTTCCACTAACAGTAAATCTAATATATAAATCTTTATTATCAGTATCAGCAACAACATCATTCATCTGTAAAACATACACATCATAAGTGCTGTCAATCCCTGTAATAGTCGCTACTGCCCCACTTGTTACTGTTACCTCGTTAACTAAAACTAAAGACCCTGCCATTATTTAACCCCATATATACTTGCACTTAAACTGGCAGTATTACTTTGCATTGCAATTCTTACACCTGTTATTTTTTCTGCCCCTTTGTGAACAGCTATTAATTTACTTCCTGTTAAACCACTATCATAATATGTTGAAGATTGACCTGTTACAAATGTATAGCTACTTGTGTCATCTGGTCGAAATACTCTAAAAAATACACCACCACCTCTATTGTCATCATTTGTTCCTACAAAAATTGGTGCAATTTGCGAATTATTTTGAGCGTACCAAGTGTTGTCAAAAGAGGTAAACGATTTTAACTGTTGTCCACCCCAATCATATTCATTACCATTAATTATTGTATCTGTACTATCAAAAAACCTTAACCCTGCATAACCGCCATTTGTTGAACTATCTGCTAAGTTTAAATAAAAATTATATTGGTCGTATCCTTTATCAAATATATTGTTCATATCAAAATTAGTTACAAATCCATCTGAAGTTATTTTTTGTAAAAATTGTAAATTAGTAGCCATTATGAATATTCCTTTATTCCATATAGACTTGCTTTATAACTATACCAACCAACGCTGTTAGTTCTTAGTATTTGTATATTGTTAAAACTTTCAGCAGATGTATAAGCACCCATACCATAACTAGAGGCACAAGCAGAGTTATTTCCCTCAACACCAACCATATGGCTGGTTACAAAAGTAAATTTTGAATCATCTCCGATATTATAAATGTAAGCGTAAGCATTTTCCCCTTTATAAACATAAGAGCCAATTCTTATAGTGTTATCTGAATTTGACTTTTGTTCTGAAAAAGTTGCATTTAACATTGATTGATTACCATATCTGTAACCGCTTGCTGTATAAGAAGTATTATTCCCAAATCTTAAACTAAGATATTGATAACCATTACTTCTACCCTCGCTAAAAGTTAAAAAGTGTACATTGTATTCACTCTCTTTTATGCTTTCAAAATTAACTGTAGTAAAATCAACACTTGAACTACTTGCAGTTTGCGTTTGTATTAACTCTAATTGTCCTAAATTAGTAAATTTATCTGCTCTTGTTAAATCATAAATATCGTTAGGTGTAAATATCCCTTTATTATTTCTAAAACTTTGAGCAGGGCTTTCAGGTATATATCCATATTCACTCATAATTACACCACCCTGTACAAAGTGAAAGTACCAGTTGCAATATTAGTGCTACTGCTCATTTTAAAATGTATTCCATCACTTGCACTAGCTACTGTATGCACAAATCCACCCTTAGCCCCTCTACACTTACCACTACTTTCATTTCTTTGTACAGTAGATAAAGTTACAAAAGACCATTCTGAACTAGAATTAAAATTATATAAATAAAAAATACCTTGACAACTTTCATTCCCTGCAGTTCCTAAAGATGATATACCCACATCAGCAGAGTTTTCTGTGCCAATATTTTGAAAACTAGAAGAATCAGACCTAATTTCCATAAAACCTCTATCATAATTAGAAGTTGTATCAACACTTCCACTTTTTGTAATCTGTACTTGTATTGTTTTTCCATCTGTTTCAGGTGTAACATTAAGCAAGGAAACCATGTACACGTCATCGGAATTAATGCCTGTGAGAGATACGCCTGCTGTTGCACTTGTTACTGTACTTGTTGCTATTTGAACTATTTTACCTGCCATTAACTATCAACTCTCAATCCATAAGTTCTAAGTTTTCCTGCTGTAAATGTGCCACTTGATTGCTGAGAAATATTTAAACCTGTAATAGAATCTGAATTTCTATAAACACCTATATTAGTTTGGTTTCGACTTCCATTAGCACTAAAATAACCTACTTGTACCCCTGTCATAAATGTATAACTAGAGCTATCAAAAGGATTATAAATATAGAATACGCCATTAGTTCCTGAAGAATAAGCAATACTTTGTACGTGCCACAAACTTGAAGTATTAGTTCCTGTGTCTTTTCCAAAAGAGGCATTAGCTTTTTGCAATAACCTTGCATTATCCATATCACTTGTTGCAATAACAGTACCACTACTATTTATTGGTCTAAGATACCAATAACCATTGGTACTTACTACATCGCTTATTGTAACTTTATAGATATCATAATCTGCTGAAAAAATATCTGTCATATTAAAAGAAGATACCCCACTTGTTACTGTTGTTTCATTAATAAGTCTTAAATTACTCATAGTTGTTTAATCCCATAAAGTGATATATCAAAAGAAGAAAAATTACCACTAGATATTTCAAATTTTATTTTTGTTATTTTACTTGTTTGAGTTAAAGTAGCACCACCAAAATTAAATCCTGTTTCATAATAACTTTTTCCACCCATTTCAACAGTATTGAAAGTATATTTACTAGCGTTTCCTAAGTTATACCAATAAACAGAGGCATGTCCTTTATAGTTAGTATTATTATCATTAGTTCCAAATATTGACATATATTCAATAGCATTATTTTTTTGTTCAGTACCACTAGCCCCTGTTGTTTGTATTTCTCTTGACCAAGAATAAACAGCAGATGTTTCATACCCAATCCCATCTTCATAAAGAACAAATCTTGTTCCTGCTGAATCTGTATCTCCTTGAACATTAGCTAATGTCATAAAATGAACATCAAATAAATCTTCTTTAAGGTTTTCAAATATTACTGATGAAACTGAACTAGAATATGTTTGAGTTTCAATGTGTTCTAATGAGCCACCCCAACTACCATCTTTAGTTAATTGCAGTATTTCACTTGGATTATATAAACCAATATTCTCTTTTACATTATTTGGTTGTGTACCTATATAGGACATAAATTACCCCTTTAGGTTTGTTTCAAATAAGCTAAATTAAAATCCACACTTGATGCTGAACTAGCAAGTCCTTGCATAGTGTCGCCTGTTTCCAATACCATTTTTGTAGACATTGTGATAGTAGTTCCAAAAGGTAAGCTGACATCATTTAGAACTTTTCTTAACGAGCCACCTGACTTTGTAATACTTAAATCAACAGTAACATCTGCACTAGAGCCACTTATATTAGATAAAGTTAATCCAATAACAGTTTCAGTTGTGCTTGATGCAACTGCATCAAGAATAGCTGTGCTACCTGTTCCCAAAACGCCTTGCACCGAATGTAATGTATCTGCCATCTTTTTCCTTTCTTAACTTAGAGCGATTACTAAACCTAACGAAACACCACCTGCTAAATTTGCAATATCTTGTGCTGTTGTCTTTTTTAAATTATTGCTGTCATCTGCATCGCCAATTAAAACTATATCTGATCCTGCAACAGTTGCAGAAGTTGCTAGATTTGGCGAAATTACTAATGTAACATCCCCACTTGTTGCACCACCTGATAGACCTGATGTTGCACTTGTTGTTACACCTGTAATATCAGCAGTTAAACTTGTATCTGTCCAAGAACTTCCATCATAAAATTGAAGTGTGTTTGTTCCTGTTATATATACAAACATTCCCTCTGATTTAACAGAGTTTAATGCTGTATCTCTAGCTGATGTTGATGCAAAGACCATAATTGTTTGTTCTTGTAAATATGTATTCACATCGGATGCTGTTAAGACATCGCCTGATGCAAATAACTTATATCCTGCACCTGCCATAAATTAATTCCTTTTTTCGCTATAAGTAGAGTATGTCAATACGACAGATTTTATTTATTCTTGTCATAGTTAATACCCCAACTTTCCTGTGTTTAATAAACCAAATGTAGAGCTGTTTAAAATCAAAAACTGAACATCTGAACTATCGGATGTTAAAAATGTAACCTTTTGCTCATTAGGTGTGATTGTCCATTGGATGCCATCAATAATTGAAAATCTTGAAACCTGCGTTGAAGTACCAACAGGTGTGATCTCAACTTTAACTGTATCAATACACTCTAAATCTAAAACTGTTCCCTGTTGTCCTGTTGTTAAATTTTCTAAATCTACTTCAACATCAGAAAATCTTGGGTCTACTTCTGCATACTTTGCCAAAATAAGATTTGCTGTGCTTAATACATCAGCATCAGAGTTGTTGTACAAATCTTGTCTTGAAAAAGTACGAATTAGATATTTTGCTTGTGATGCACTATCAGATGCAGTTTGTTCCGACCCACCCTCTCTTTTTAACCTTACATTGTTATAAAGAAAGTCATTACCTAGTATCTGATCCATACGATTATAAGGCAAATCAGAGCCATCATCAGAGAAAGTTGCACTAATTGTAGATGGATAAGTACTGTGTCTTTCTTTAAAAGTAAACACACCATCCTTTGCTATAAATACTGCACCCTGCTCTGAAAACTCTGCTGTCTGAATAGCTGATAATGTATTTTCAGATAATGTTTGTGATGCCATTGTTGAGTTGCCTGTTTCAATACTTCTATCAGGGGAAAAAGCAACAGATGCGTTGTCTAATATTGAATTTATAAAAGCACCTGTTAATGCACTTGAAACAGATTGCGAATTAAGCTGTGTGTTAGCTAATTTCATAAAAGCATCAGAACAGGTAACAGTTACTGTACTGTCTGCACTATTTGGATAATTAACAATCCAAGTATTAACAAATCCTGTAAATATAGGTTTATAGTTAGATCCACCATCTATTGTCGCATCAATAATTACTGCCATTAATGGCTCAATGCCACCATAATATGCACCACTTGCGTTTGTTGGATCAAACCTTGCATCAAGATTATCTAAACTAATAGTTGCAGAGCCAACTGTAAAATTATCAACATCTCTTGATCTACCCCTGTTTGTTGAAACACTTAATGTCTTTGATGTAACATCGGTGTAAACAACTGTTCCTGCTAACTTGTTAAAATCTAATTTACCTCTTATTAAGTCATCTAACTCTAAAACATCTTGGTTGAAACCAATACGAACTCTTACAGCAGGTAAACCCATGATTAAATAGGCACTACTCTAAATGATGAAAATGACCTACGAGTTGTTACATTAACTTTACCCTGTGATTGTTCCACAGCTTGTAATACTTTTTCTACTTCTTTACCTACTGCAACAGGATCAGTTAAAGGTGGTGCTGTAACTTCTATATTATTATTTACAACAGTTTGCCCACCTCTAGCTTGTGCCATTTGTGCATAGCTATCTGTTAATGCTCTAGTTGTTGTATCAGGTTGCATTGATGGACTTGTTGCACCTGCAAATGTATCATTACTTGCAGTACTAACACCTGCCATTTGACCTGCTTGTTCTCTTGCTTGGTCTAAAGCATCAAGATTTATACCACCATCGCCTTTTGTAAAATCAACTTCGTTCAATAAACCTAATTGTGGAACATTAACATCAATTCCAATCTTTTTGAAAAAACCTTGAATTTTACTAGCAAAATTATTAAGCGAACTTAAAAAATTATTTATCTTGGTAATAATTTTGTTAATAACTTCCTCAAATGCCTCAGGTAGTTTTCTAAATGCAGGTATAACAGTTTCAAGCACAAAATCGCTTAGTTTTAAAAAAACAGGTTGTAATTTTTCAAGAATAAAAGTAAACACAGCAAGTAATGGTGGTAGCAATGCACTAAACAATTTACCTAATGCACTTAAAAATGGGGAAAGAGCTTTAATTGAATTTGTAAGACTTGGATTTAAACTTTTAACCATATCCATAAGAACAGGTAACATTTCATCAGCAACAGGTAATAATTCTTCGCCTAATGTAACTTTTAAGTCTTTTAATTCTGCTTGTGCTTTCCTAGATTTGTTTGCAAAGCTGTCCTGCGTTCTATTTAAGTCGCCCTGCTGTACTGTTGTTTTTTTAAGTAATAATTGATAAGTTGCTAATGCTTTTTCTTGTTTAGTTAATTCTTTAGCAGAACTTTTACCTGTCATTTCAAATGCTTTGGTTTGTACTTCTGCCTCGTTTATTGCAATACCATAAGTTTTAAGACTTTCTCTTTCGCCAAGTAGTGATTTAGTCATTGCATCTAATACTGCTTTTGCACCACCTTGTGCGTTTGAGAATGAGGCAACATCCCCTGCAAGAGTTGCTAATTTCATTGATAGATCAGCAGATGCCTCTGTTGTGAAATCAATACCTTGCATAACAGCACCTGATGTACCAAGTAACTGCTGTAATTCGTGTTCGGCAAATCCTGCCTTATGTGCAAATTCCTCTACAAATGCACTTGCTTGTGGTAAAGCATTTCCAAATGTTTCCTCAAACATTGCCTGTGCCTCGTTTGCATCACTTGCAAGTTCAACCATTTGTTTGCCAAGTGTACCTGCAACTGCTGTCATCCCTGCAAAGGCAACCCCTACACCTTTACCTATTGATTTTGCAACACTACCAAATTTCTTTAAACGCTTTTGACCTTTAGTTATACTATTAACAAATTGTTTAGTATCGCCTAAAATACTTATCTTAAACTTCTCTGCACCTGCCATTATTTTTTCTTTCTTTTTTTGAAACTATCAACCAACTGCTTATGTAGTAATTCCCCATGAATTTCAACTACTTTTTCTCTCATATCTTCTACTGCTTTTTGTATTGCATAACCTTTTTTGCCATAAGTAGACCAATTCGGATTATCCCCTGCTTTATATTGGTTACCTAGCCATTTCTTACCTACTCGCCTTTTCATTGCTTGTTGTGGAATATTAAATACTTCGCCAACTTTTTTTGCATTTGGTGGATATGGTATATGCCATTTTTGAGCACCATAGTTAGCTAAGTTCAAGGTTGGGTGTCTTGGGTTATAATTTTTCTTCCATGAAATAGTTGCACTTGTTCTTGTTGCTTGTGAGCCAACGCCTTTAGAGCTTTTACGAGCTAAAGGTACATTCTCTCTTGATACATTTTTTCTTGCCTTATCTCTAACAACAGTTGCAGTTTCCCTGTTTGCTCTAGTCATAGCATTTTGCATATCTTTATCTGCATACATTTTTAATAACCTCTGTAAATCTTTTAATTCAGAGGCATCAATTTGAAAATCTTTTTCAACAAATCCTTTAGCCATTAACTACTACTTTCATATCGCTGTTCTAACGCATCTACTACTGCATCAAACATAGGTAATTCAAGTTGCATAATCTCATTAGGCGAAACGCCTAATGCAACTGATACCTGTGCAACTAATCTTACGAAACTGCTTGTGCTTTTGGGTTATCACTTGATCCTGATGTTAAATCTAAATCTTCAACAAGTGCAATCCATTGTTCGTAATTTTCAGTTATACCATTTGCTCTTTTTGCTGATAGCCATGCAAGATATAACAACCATTCATACCTTTGTTCCACTTGTAACTGTGAAACAGGGACATCAAATTTTCTTTCAAAGTCAATGATGTCTTTAGGGGTTATATTTACTTCTACTTTTGTACCATCCAACATGGTTATTGTCATGTTACCCATGATTAACTTGTGGCTCTTGTTACAGCACCACTTGTTGGGAAAGTCATAGATACTGTTGCTAAATCGCCAACTGCGTTTGCTAGTGGCATATATTCTGTAATCAAAACATTTCCTGAATAACTAGGATTTGTTGATGATACAGAGCCACTTGTTGGTTTAACAACGAATGCTACTACTGTTCCTATAATGCCATTAAATGTGGCATCAATCTCTGATGATGCAAAGTCTTGGTTAAATTCCACAGTAAGTGATCCATCTTTTAAACCACCTGCTCTAGTTCTATAACCTGTTGCAGACATTGCTGTTGTGTCTAATTCCTCTGCTGTTAAGGATAATGATACAGACCTAACATGGTCTGATAAATCCACAGAGTTAATAGTTACACTTGCATCTGTAAATGCAAAAACTGCCATAATATTATTCCTTTTTTCGCTTAGGTTAATTAGACCCTATACGAAAGAAGTTTAAATATTCTTGTTATAGGTTAAAAATGTTTTTGTAATTCTTTCCAAAGACTTTTTCTTACTTGTTCTTCCCATCTTGTGTTAAAATCTTGACAATCATTACAGGTATATTGTCTTGATGTAGGAAAGTATCTTTTTTCCCCCCACAATTCAGTTTCATAACCACCACTTTTATTTATCCTGTCATCATTAATATTTGTAGTAATACTTTCATTACAATTAGGTGCGTTTTTAACAAAACTTCCCACACACTTAAATATCATAACTTTTTGTTTTTTTTGCATTTATTTCCTTTTTCTATTAATTATACAAATAGGCATTTTCTCAAAATCTAAATATGAGCTGATTTGAGCTGTTTTCAAAAATTAGAGATTGAAATTATTGGCTTAAAAAAAAATGCTTGAATAACTTGACAAGCAAACATAGGGTTTTTCAGAGATAAAAAATTAAAAATTTGGTTAAAAAAGAACTATGCGATGCCGATTGACACGATTGCTTTGAACACAGGACTTGTTCCTGATAGTGTCCAATTTACTCGCCAATAGTCATCTGTGATTGCACCTGATGCTGTTTTGTATTCAGAAGTAATAGTTGTTGCTGATGTCATTGTTATTCTATCGGTTGCACTTGTAAAACTAGAATTGTCATCGGATTGTATCTTAGCTGTAAGTGTTGGGGTTGAAGTTCCTGCGACAGACCATACATGAAGTGAGGCATAGACTTTTTGAGCAGAAGTTACTGCACCTAACTGCCTACCTGTTGTATTTCCATTAGCAGTAATAGTTGCACTATCATCATTCATTTGTGTTGCTTTTACAGGTTGATCTGCTGATTGACTAGCTGAAATATTAAATGGTGTTAATTCCCCAACTGCACCAAGCAATGTATATTCAAACTGTCTAGCTTTAAAGAAATAAGAAGTATTACCTGCACCACTATCTGCCATAACTGTAACGATGTGTTCTGATCCTGTTGATGCACCTAGTAAAGCATCAGGTTTGTTAGCACCTGCCTCAAAATAACCATTAGCAGTAAATTGAGCATCTTTAAGTCCACCTGCCCTTGATCTGTACCCACCTGAATTAATTGTTGTTGTATCAAGTTCTTCACTTGTTAAATTCAAGTTCATACCTACAATATGGTCGGATAAGTCATATCCACCTATGTAACATCTACCATCTGTTAATGCAAAAATCGCCATTTATTCCTCAAATGCCTCGTTCTTCTCTGTCTTTGGATCATCAGCTATAAAATGTCCTTTGTCATTTCTAGCTCGTTTTCTTCCCTTGTATTCTTTAATGTGTCCACCTGCTGTAAGTGTTGTTACTAAGGTGTCATCGTGTATTTCTATAATGTCGCCTTTTTCAGCACCCATTACTTTATGATTGCCTATTATTTCATACTTCAATTTTATGCACTTCCTTTTGTGTAAACCTGTACTTGCATTGTTGCACCTAAACAATCAACACCATTGACAGACATATTCTCTGTACTACTAACATTAACGCACCTTGCATTAGTATCGCTAAGTCCTAGAGTTGGCGAATTAAATATTGTTTGTCTGATAGATGATGAGCCACTACCTGTAATGTAACCCTCAATCTTATCTACTGCTGTTCTAATGTTTGATCTCTGAACAATAACAAGCAACTCAAAACTCATAGTATCTAAACCTCTTTGCATAGCTGTATCAAACTCAATACCTTGAAATGTTATAACACAGGCAGGGGGATTTACAATATCTTCTAATTCTGAAAAAACCCTAAGATTAGATACATTTTCAATAGTTGTTTCCAACGCATCGGCTACTGCACTTATCGTTGCCACTACTTACCACCATTACAGTTGCAACTTCCACAACAATCCATACTAACCCCCTATTTTCCAAATAATTTCTGTGATGTTATCGTTTACACCTGAAATAATATTTAACATTTCTGTAATCTTATTTTCACTAGCGATTACTTTTGCCTCTAAAACTTCTATCTGAATTGATAGTTGTTGCACAGACCTAAATAACCAACTAATCAATGAAATGATTAATGCACTTAATACACCACCGATTGCTTTGGCATCTAATTTCACATTCATTTAATATACACCGAATTGATTGCCTTTTTTAAATGGCTCAATCAATCTTCTTACCATTGGGCTAGTTCTCGTTGTAATTGAGTAACCTGCCTCACTTATACCTGCAATCCCAAAAGGTGCGTTCTTTGCAAAAAAGTATTCTGATGCTAATAAATATGTTGCTTGTGTTATTGGATCAGGCACACTTGCCCAACCCCATTTAGCAGTTACTTGCACTCTTGGTCTGCCACCTGTTGTAGGTAAATCATCATCTACCATGTGGATTATGTAATATGCACAGCTCTCAATGCCACCAATAATTTGATTAAATGGTAAAACTTCATAATCTGATGAGCTAATTGTTTTATCAAAAGTACCATTGTCGCCTGTATCAAACTTAACAACCAAACCTGTTTGAGTTGAAAAGTCATCTACATAAATCCAATCTTTGTTAATAGCTTTGTAGTCATGTGATGACACACCACCATCTAAATAAAATCGCCTACCACAATACGCATCAATAGCTCTACTTGCAGATGAGATTGCAGAACTAATCGCAACATCATCCTGTGTATCGCTAGTTGGTATGTTGTTTAGCGTTTTAAAGTTATTAGATGTAATATAATCTGACATGACTACTAGCTAATTACTTTGTTTTTTTAGATGTAGTTTCAGCTTTAACTTTCTTATCTGCTGTTTCAATCTTTCCACCTGCATCCTTTAATGCTTTTTTAATATCATCAATATATGCTTTAGGTCGCTTTTGTTGAATAGCTGATTTAAGTTCGCTTTCGTACCCATCTATTAAACTTTGGTTTTTTTCTTTTGCCATAATTTTCCTTTAGTTATGTGCAGTAATCACAATGACTACTGCACATAAAAAATTAGGTATTAGAGAACACCATTCATTCCAGAGCCAGAAAGCATACCGATTGATTTTGGTTGCTTACCTGCACCGAATGCAACATAGTTAAATACAACTACTGTAATTTGTAGTGATTTAGGTGCTGTTGCCTCAAACCTTAATCTGAAAGGTGCTGATGCACTTTCAAAAAATGGTAGGTCTGATGTCTTTAATGCAAATGCGTTATCCTCATCGTTACCTGATCCTGCATCAGTTTGTATATTTGCATCAGTTATTACAGGAATACCAAAAAGTGTTCCTACTGCTGAATAACCAATAGCACCGATACCAACTGCGTTGGATGGGTTGTTACCTTGTGGTAAAACAAATGGTCTTGAATTTCCATCTAATCCACCAACTAAATATGCCCATCTTCTAGGGTGCATAAGGATTACATCAGGACTTGCATACCTCGCTGAAGTGAAGTCGCTAATTAACTTAGCAAACTTTGAAACACATTCTGCTGAAGTAGGGCTACCATCTGTCCAAGTAGTAGCTGTGATGCCTGATATGTTCTTGATCCCTTTAAGAGTTCCTGAACTTTCATCGCCATTAATCATTGCATTATCAACTGCTGTGTAATAAGCACCCATAAGGTCTGCCATTAAAACATCCTCTGTGCCTGTTCCACGATCAATAGCTTGTTTTGATACATCTTGTGCACCTGCATAAGTAGTTACAGGAAAGGTATAGTCTGTGTCATCAATATCTGTTTCAGATACTGCTGAATTTTCTGATGCTTGTGCACCAACTGCTGTTCCTGTGGTAACTCTGCTGATGTGCATTGTCATACCATCATCAGGTAATTGGAATTTAGGTAGTGCATTATAAAATGGACTTCCTGCTTTCAAATTTTCTGCTGTTTGATCTACTAGGTATTGAGGGATAACTAACCCTGCAAAGTTTGAAGTTGCAACATCTCTTGTTTCATTTTCTTGTCTTTGTGAGTAGTTAATTCTTTCTCTTGCCTCTACATCGCCATTAAATTCTGCGTTATACGCATCAGTAAGAAATGATCTCTTTGGATTTTCATAAACCCCATCTTCTTTCATTTCAGTAACGACAGGTGCAACAGTTTCCTCTTTTACATCTAGTATTTGTCTGCTCTCTGCAATTTTTGCATCTCTTTCAGCTAATTCTTCAAGTTCTGCAATTCTTTCATCAAGAGCTTTAATTTTTTCTGAACGAGTGTCAAATTCAGCATTTTCATCTTCGCTTAGTTCAGTTCTATCTTCTTCTTCAACCTTGCCAAGTAAAGCATCAAGTTTTGTTCTTTCCTCGTTCCTACTTTCAATAAGTTTTTCTAACATTTAAGTTAAACCTCTTTTACTTTCTGTGATTATATAAATCACAATATATCTTTTACTTTATTTTTTTCGTGAAGTGAAATTACAAGTGAAACGAGTTCGGCTTATATATTTCGGCTTAACTATCTTTAATATCAAGCATTTGCAATTTTCTTTTTGCAAAATTCAAGTTTGTACCTTGTTTTTTAGGCAACAAGTCTTGCAACTGCTCAATAGTGGATAATATAACATCTGCATTTACTTGCTCATCATTTCGTGCCTCTGCTAAAGCGTTTTGTAGGGCAGGAAGATCAACGCCACGAATTTTCGCAACTGTTGCATCTGATGCAGGTGTAGTAACAACTGAAACATCGTATAACTTTGCCTCTCTAATTGTTCTCTCATCCCCTGCCTCGTTAAATTCATCCTTAATTGCCTGAAACGCAAAAGACATCTCGTTGAGGTCATTTCGTTTCATTGCACTAGCTACCTCTGCGACTTTAGGATTAGCAGGATCAAGTCTTGCCTCAACTTTAAGTCCTCGCTCATCTTCAATCAAATTTAAAGTATTTGATTTAGTACGAGCCAAAGGTATGCCCTCATGATTAACTAATAGCTTGACATCATCTTTCTCTTGTAGAGTTTTAGCAAATGCACCATGAGCAACATTTTCTAAATATGTTCCTCTCATGTCATTTACAGGATAAGAGTAATCAAATACACTCGCATAACCTGCGAATGATATTAAACCATCTTCCTCATCCTTTTGCTCTACATCGCTGATAGACCATGTACGCAATTCTGTTTTATCATCCATATCAATAGATTTAACCATAGGATTAGGTGCTTTATTATATTCTGTTATAGATTTTTTAATTTTCTTCTTTTTTTTCTTATTGTTTTGTTCTGCCTCTGCAATATTAAGAGCTGTAATTTGATCCTCTGCTGATTGATGAGATTTATGACATCCCATTAAAGTACCATCATCATCTTTTATTACTGCATGACCCCCTATTTGGTCTTGTCCTGTTTCGCCACTTTCTTTAGGGCATTCAGGATGTGAATGTACAATACTATAAGGCATTGTCATCCTCATCGTACAATGGTATTTCAATAATTGGCAATGCTATATAAAACTGTGGTGGTTTAATGCTAAAGGTCTGTCTAATTCTTTCAAAAAATGATGTAGCATCTTTTTCTGCTTTGTAATCAACTTCAAGCAAATGTGTGTGTACTATATTGTTAAATTCATAATCAAATATTTCCTGCTCATTATCCATCTTGATTATCCCTATCCATTCCATCGTAAACAGAGCCAACATCTTTACCTAATGGTTGTCCATCGTTAGCTACTGCACCTTGTATTCCTAAATAAAACTCATCGCCATTTTCGTATGGCTCATAGTCAAACCATTCTCTTACTTCATTTGGTGTAAAGATACCTGATGAAATACCTGCCTGACCTGCTCTTATTCGTGAAAGTTGGTCGCCTCGTAAATAATAAGAAGTATCAAAAGTTATAAACGATTTACCTGCAATAAGTGTTGAAAGGTTATCCTCTAATCTACTGATCCATGCAAGTAATGTATGTCTAACAAAGTTAATACCTGCACTTTCAATGTTTGAATATGTTTGGCTATCGCCTTTTGAGTTAATTAAGTAACTAGGTATTCTAAACACTCTTGCAATCTCTTGTGTTATTTGATCTCTTGCTTGTATAAGTTCTTCCCCTGCCTCTGCACTAACAGCTTTCCATTTAAGTCCACCTGTTAAGACAGCAGGTTTTCTTGACCTTGTGTGATGACTTGTCCAAGTAGCTTGAAGTGATGATGCTTGTTCAGCAGTAAGTTCTCTATCTGTTTCCAAAACAGATGATGGTGTAGCACCTTGTGAATACCATTGGTTTATATGCCTTTCCATTGCAAGTGCAAGACCGAAAGTATTTTTTTGCAACTTCAAAGGGGATAAGCCCAATGCCTCTTGTGGATAGGAAAACCACACTATATGTAAAATATTGTTATTTGTTAAAATTGTTTTATCTGACATCTCATATACTTTTTCCATACCACGCATTCTGACTTTTATATTGTCAGGATGTATGTTTTCAACAGCAACAACTCTGCCTTGTCTATCTCTATCAACAAAGATAAAGGCGTTACCATGTAAAGCTAATGATGCCATTACTTGATGAATAAAACCGAATTTCTGTTGGTTTGAGTTTGGTTTACTTACCCATGTTGGGCTTTCTACATAAATCTTTCTTCCACTATCCCACCTTTGAACTCTCATAGGTAAAGATGCGATACTGTCTGCTAATAGAGAAACACAAGACAAAACAGCACTAATCCCTAAAGCTGTGTATTGATCCACTTTTTCGCCTGACCAATTCGCATGACCTGCACCCCTAGTGGCTAACATTTCTGCTAGTGTGTAATCTGTTTCGCCTCTTTGTTCGTTAAAAATAAAACTCAATTATTTGTTCCTCGTATATCCATAGCTAATAATTAATAACCCTGCACCCATGCCAATAAATCCTAGTGGCTCGTATACCATCCAAAGACCATATACGACAAGCCACAAGGCGACTAACTCAATCGCATTTGTTATTAACTCTTTTATGTTATTCATTGTATATTCCCTTTACTCTATAACCTTTTGTCCTATTTACCACTCTGCAATCCCAACATCTGCCTCTGCCACTTGTGGTGCAGTTGCTCTATCCAAAGCCATAACCATTGCAATACAGGCATCAATCTTTCTTTTTGACTTTCCTTTTGATAATCGCCATCCACTATCTGTTTGTCGTTGAGATGCTGACAATACTTGATCTGTAAATGTTTCATAATTAGGATGTTTAATTTTTCTTCCAACAATCATGTCGTACGCATTACCACAAGCAGGTATCATTCTTTTGCCTGTTTGTGGAAACTCAACCATTTCAATACCTCTATCTACTAACTCTTGTGCAGACCTTTCAAAAAAGGCAGGGTCATACGCAACCTCTTGAACATTGTATTGAGTACATAGATCAATAATATGCTGTTCAACTTCTGAATAATATATACCTGTATCACTAGGCAACCAAATTCTTGCAGTTGTATAGTAAAATCCATCTCTTTCTTGAACTTGGGCTACTGCAACGCTGTCATGCTTTAAAGCCATATCCACACCTAAAAACATTGGTGCATCTTTATCAAATTGCAAATTCTCTGTTGCTTGTTCATGCCATACACCATCAGGCAACCAACTGTCCTCTTTTGTTCTTGTCCAAGTATTTAAGTGGTATCTAGTAAATTCATTAATCGGTAATGATTTATGCCTACGCTTTAGGTTATCTAACTGCCACCAACCATTTTGAACAGCAGGATTAACTTTCTTCCATACTTCAGGATCATTTACATCATCAGTTGGCTCTGCCTCTATCCAATGAAAGTAAAACTCGTTATCATCAGTAACCTCGCCTGTCTGTATCTTTTTACCTCTTTGATACATACGACCTGCAAGTGTGTTTTTATCATAACCTGCTGTTGTGATGTTTAACACTAAACCATCTTGTCTTTTAGCTGTGTTGTTAGCCATAACATAATGTACTCTTTCAAGTCGTTCATTAGACCATTCGTGTATCTCATCAGCAATAAAAGTTGAATTTCTACCACCCTCTGCTGTTTTAAAGTCTGCCGAAACTCTATAAGCCCTACCTGCACTACCTTTAAGTTGTATTTCATTTTCGTAACATTCTGTAAACTTTTGTAATACAGGACTATTCTCACACATTGATCTCATGGTGTTAAAACAAAGTCCTGCTTGTTCTTTTGATGCACCTGCCATAGCAACAAGTGGCGAAGTAACACCTGCACCGATTAATTCAAATAATCCAATACAGGCAATTAAAGCTGTCTTGCCATTTCCTTTTGGCATACCAATCAATGCCTCTCTGTACTTTCTTGTTCCATCAGGTTTTGTTTCGTATAGTTCAAACAGTATCTTTTTTTGCCATTCATCTAATAAAAAGGGTTTTCCATAAAAGTCGCCCTCGCCATGAACACAGCACCTTTCAATAAACCTGACAACATCTCTGCCTTTTGTACTTGGTAAAACTATTTGATTACTCATTATTTAATATCTCTGCACCTGAAATTGATAAATCATACCAATTAATACATTTACAATGTAATGAACATTTACAACACAAAGGCGTGTGTCCATCTTCATCTTCATTCTTCTTCATAAGTTATCTCGCCTGTTTCCTTATCAACCTTTTTTACCTTGTCTATTGGTAGCCCATCATCTTCAAGCATGATTAGTCGTGGATCTTCGTAATCATCCCAATCATTATCCAAAAACTTTTGTAGATCAAGAATTGACATTGATGCCTCGCCAAAGGCAATACCTAGTCTTTGTCTAGCTAGTGGTGTTAATCCAAGCTCGTTTTCTAGCTTTAATACTTTATCTTCTAGCTTTATAACCAATTCAACCATTGGATGTAGCTTTTGTTGTCCTTTTGATCCAATGCCTAATAAGTTCTTTGACCCACCATTTCGTATTGCTCTATTTGCTCTGTCAATTTGGTCGTAATACTGAAACAATCTCTCTAAAGCAGGTAAATCAACAAGTTGTGTCATTTTACTTAAATCACTATCCCAATAGACATCCCATCGCTCTTTTGTTATCTTCAACCATTGTCTGTAAGGTTTTGGTCGTTCAAAGGTTAGTTCTTCACTACCTTGCAAGATAGTAATGGTGTGATCTCTATGCCCAACGCTATCAGCTTTCTGTATTCTTCCTCTTTTAGCCATACAGTAATACCTCGCTATGCAACAGCTCTATAAAAAGGGATGCACCACTTGAAACAACAATAGACATAAGGGTTTCAACATATAAACAACAAGAGATAACAATAGGAAAAAAAGTAGCATCTGAAAATAACACAGAATAACGAGCATAAAAAGAGTGTGGAACTGCGTTGTGGGTGGTGGGTATCTTCCTCACAGAAAAAACTACCCCCCTATGCCTATGTAATGCCAATAACATCTCTTTTATCCTTTTTCTTTATATTGCAAGACCTATGGGCAACTCTAAGATTATGAGGGTCGTTACCCCCACCTAGAGCTATTGGAATAATATGGTCTACTTGGAATGGGTCATTATATATTGCACCTTTTAAACATATTCCACATTGGCTAGCCATTGATAACAGTTGCTTACGATACTTCCTATACTGTGGGTCATCATAAAGTCTTGTGCCTCTAACTCTTGTGTCTTTCTTTTTAGGTTTCATTCTTCTTTGTTGATTGCGTAAGTTGTTGTACTTAACGAAACAATCAGGGCAGTAACTGTTCTTATCAGCAGTTGGTAAGAACAATCTGC
>VTLG01000083.1_pt1 | contig 30658 bp, 46 predicted proteins | sample 4694571 | NCBI WGS metagenome assembly VTLG01 (sample SAMN12604809, study PRJNA352737) | marine metagenome | biome: ENVO:00000447; feature: ENVO:00000209|ENVO:00000569|ENVO:01000036; material: ENVO:00002151; isolation source: viral sequences binned using virsorter ...
CTATTTCCTTCCAGCGAATAACATCGCTTAATCTTTCATCAGTTAGTTCTTGTGATCTTAACTTCAAAGCCACCCCAGATTCAGCAGTAGTTCCTTCTACAAAAGACACTTGCAAATGGTAGTTTTGTGCAATCATTTTATAACTTTCTTTGATTGATTCTGTTAAGGCTGGAATAGAGTTTGGTGGTGATACCATACCCAAAGAACCATCTGCACCCAAGTTTAATATCTGATCTTGTCCAACTTTTAAATTCTCACTATCAATATAGCTTCCTTGAGCATATATATAACCAAAGGATTGAAACATAACATTTGCAGCCTTATTTGTTTCAGCAACATTTATTAAAGAATTAGTAGCAATTAAATCAGGACAAGCATCTGTATCTAAATAGGCAGATTCAGGTTTTCCATCTCTAAAACATTCTACAAAAGGCAGAACCCCATAAGGGTTTATCATGTCTGGGTTCTCACTATTTGTATAGATTTTTCCATTCTGATCATAAACATAATGATGCTCTAAATCCCAATAAGCCCATAATTCAGGGGTATCATCAAAGACTGTACTCCTAACTTGCAAGGGGTAGGTAATTCCTATTGGAGTTAAAGGATCATCTCCAAATATAGGTTCAAAATCTCGTATAATATCATATTCAATATGGTCTTCTCTCCAGCAAGGGTGTATCAATATGACCTCTAATAAATTAGTTAATCTTTCAGCCCTTTGTAATTTATGGTTTTTATTAAATAATATTTCTGGTATATCTGGGTTTGAATATTCCCTTTGTGGTGGTTTCATATAAACCAAAGAGATTCTATCAATTATTCTTTTAGTTAAGTTTACATTTGCAATCGGCAATTTACTCTGAAGGCTTCCAGCAAAGTAATCCATAGTATATTTATGGGTTCTTCCTTTATAAAAGTTGTAGGCCTTGTTTCTTTCCTCCAGCCATCTTCTTTTATCTTGGTTTTGTATATCATATTTAGAATTTATAATAGATAGTTCTGCACTGGTTTTTATCATCTTTGTATGTTCTCCAATTTAGGCTTAATTACTGGAAACTCAAATTCTATTGCATATCCAAGAGCATCCGAAAAGTGAGTTAAATCCTTGTTTGCTGATTTGTTTATTTCTCTTGTGCCTTCTTTATTGGTGACTTGCTCTAAATCTCTAATTAGCAATTTACATTTAGGGTCTATGATTATATCTTCTATTAACATTTTATTCATAGCATTTACCCTATCTATTACTGCTGGGGCTTTGTGTCTAACCTTCACCACAAAACCATTGTTCTTTAATATTTGAATATCTGTATATAAAGCTGATGTTCTTCTTTGATTTCCTGATGGGTCTGGATATGATACAAGAGTATTATTCTTATATTTTGACCTAATCATATTGATCATTTTTTGGGTAAGTATTTCACCTTCTGAATGCGATAAACCGATTTCGTCGAATATACGAACTTTTGGGCTGGTATTGTAGACTTGGAATAATACTGCTGTGATTGGTTCGACATTCCAGTCTTGTCCGATACAAATCGGTAAATTGGGGTTGTATTTATTCTCTTCAATGTTTTCCTCCCTACTAAATGAATAGTATGTTTGCCCTTCCTGAAGGTTTACAAACTCTCCATCTCTATAGGCTTTTAATAAGTTCTCATCATAACTACTTTCTAATAATTCTACATATCTGCTGGGTAAATAGGTATTATCTGTTGTCTTCCCATGCACTATATATCTATCATCATTCATATCTTCTACAAATATCTTATATGTATATCCATAGCCTTCTGGTGATGTAACTATATAAATCTCTGTATTATCTGAACCTCTCATTCTACCAATCGCCTTCTTAAATGCTATATCGCAGTTCTTCCAACTCTCAACATCAAATTCATCAAAACCAATATAAGTTAATTCTGCACCAATAATTCTCTGAGGTTTTTGCAACTGAAATATCTTTATATCTCCATAAGCAGTCCTGAATTTGTGTCTTGATATATTGTAGTTATATGTGATCCCCTTTTTTTCTAACAATTCGGCAAAAGGTTGAACAAATAATTCATCTGCTAAATCATAGGTTGGGTAAACAATCCACCCATTTGATTTACCTGAATCAGTTTTCTTTGTAATATGATTAATAAATGTTTTATGAATAAAGGCATGGGTTTTACCAGCACCAAATCCAGCAACTAATCCATTGATTGCCTTTTTAGAAGTAATAAAATCCCATTGATGCTGAAAATAACTATCTTTGGATATTGTTAAGTTAGGCATATTATATCTCTGTAAAACTGATTTCCTCTATTGGTTTAGTAAATTCTACTTCTGTTTTATCTGTTTGCCCTAATATCTGTTTTCCTAAAAAGATTAACATCGTTACATTCCCACTTTCTGCTGCCTTCCATTGTAACTGCCTTAACCTCATTTTTCCCTTATCTCTCCCTTTTGTCAGAAATTCGGAATAACTCTTACGAATTAAAGATTCACCACAACCAAAAAAAGATGCTATTTCAGTATTTGTGCAACCGAATGCAGCCAACTTTTCAATTTGGTCTGTATCTAAATTATATTTTTTCGGTCTTCCCATAGTTTAAATGGAGCATTGAGGTCTGTACTGCCCAGCCTTCTCAATATTGGAATATATTGTGTGTTACTTTTACACCATCAATGCCTAATCCTTTCCCCTTTATACATTCCAATACCCATTTCTTTTATTTTACTAAATGGTATAGTAGGAACAGTTAAATCTTTCTTTTTTTCTTTATCTATAAAATATACATATCTTAATTGATAACCTTTTAAATTTTCACAGCCCCCATCTATAAATTGTTTTATACTTGACTTTCCTTTATCTTTTAACCCTAACTCATTCAAAACCCTTCTTCTTTTAGCACTTCCTACTTGTGTTAATGTCATTCTTGTAATTATCTCGCCTTTAGGTGTTTTGATTATCTGGGTTGATCTTTTAATAGAGGTTAAACAAAAACCACTGGCCCTATATATTGCACCATCTCCACATTGTACTGCATCACTAAATGACAAAATCCACTTAATGTGTGGTGCATTTTTTTTAATTAATTTTATTGAAATTGCAATACATCTGCTCTCCGAATTTTTAGGCAACACTTCTTCAAAGGCCATTCTGTTTAATTCTAACATTTCATTCCAGCCAGTCTTTTTTACGAGAGGTAAAACTTTAGATTTATCCATTGGAGATCCATAACTTAAAACCCCACGAAGTACTTTGTTATAATATGCTCCAAAATGAAGCTGACTTGTATTGCTAACAGAATTAGAATAATGGTGCTTTTTAACAAAATCATTTGCTATTTTAGAAGGAATAACTTTTAGTCTTATGTCTTTAACTTTCATAGCTGTCACATATCCACCAAAGTGCATTCCCATTTCCATTTTCATTTCCAGTTTCACCAAAATCGTTTTTCTTTGCTTTTTTAATAGCACTTTCAACAATTTCAGCTTGTTCATGTGATAATGTAAATGTCATTTGTTTAAAAGGGCTTCTATCTTCATCTGGTAAAACAAAATCTTCTCCATAATCTGAATCAAACAATTTTAAGTCTGCATCTTCAAAACCCCAGTTGCTTAATTCTTCCATTTCAAAGTTATTAGCTAAGACATCATAATCCCATTGTCCTACATTTTTGTTTAGCCTTACATTTAACTCTCTTTCTTGCTCTAAAGTTAAATCCAACTCAACACAAGGAACTTTATTCAGATTTAAAGATTTTGCAACTTTTACTCTTTGATGCCCACCTATAATAATGTTTTTTCTATCTTTGTTTTTATTAATTATAATAGGATCCACAATACCAAATCTTTTTATGCTGTCTGTTAAATGTTGGTGTTGGTCTTTTGTCAATTCTCTTGGGTTATATTCTGCTGAAATTAAATCATTTATTTTATGGTTTGTAATATCCAAAAATCACTCCAATTTTGGTTAATATATTAGTTAAAATTTTTTCTATTTACAATGCAAATATATATAAAGGGGTCAATATCAGTATATTCTTTAACAGCAGTTAAATGGTTTATTTGGCTGTCATCTTTATAAAACATACCATTGAAACTGTCTTCAATTAATTTGATCATATTGCTTAAATCTGGCTTCTTAATATGTGTTTCTGGTGCAGAACTTTTTATAATATTACTATTTTTTCCAGTACCATAGTGACTTTTTGGTCTTTTCATATAAAATTTAATATATAAATAAATCTCATTTTCAAAAGGTTCATCAGGCATATATTGAGCAGATAATAATTTTATTTTATTTTTGTCTTTTGTTGATGGATCATAATTAAACATTTTCCCATTTCTGAATGAGGTTCTATGTCTTTTTAAGGCCTTTGGTTCTAAAGGTAGGTTAAATTCTATTTTCTCTGTTTCGAATCCAATTAGTTTTTCAAGTTCTTTTTTATCAAAGTTTGTCATATTCTAAAATCCATACTGGTTTATTCCTTTGCCCAATTACTCCTGATTTTACATCATCATACTTAATCATTTTATCTAATAAATCAATTCTAACTAATTTCGCCTTGTTAAAGGTACTGAAATAAAAGTAGAAATAAATACAAATATTTAGCTTATTGCATAATTTACAGTAAGATTCAAAATCAACTTTTTTAAAATTTATAACATCTTTCCCACCTTTCACCTCTAACATAAATGGAAATGGCTCTTTGTTTGAACCTACTACAATAAAATCAGGTAAAGATCTTAATATTTTTGGTATCTTCCAGAAAATCTCTTTAGGTACTTTTGAATCAATCATATCAAATCCAAGCCTAAACCACTCCCAGTTTTCTTTATTCATAAAATATCTACAATGGTTTTCTGCTAAACTTCCCCTTGAGTTTCTCTCCTCAAAACTTTTATCATGTGTTGTCATCTTATTCCTTTCACCACAATGGGTTTTTTCTTTTTACATCATTTCTCTTTTTTGCTTGTTCGTTTGCACATTCCCTACACCAAGACTGAATCTGGGAATTGTATTTTTGAAACTTTATTAACTCTTTAAACTTTTTACATTTAGTACACATCTTTGTTTTAGCCATGGCCTCTCCTTAACTTAATTTTTCTGGATAAACTTTACCTTTGCAGCATTTAGATTCTTTTAAGGATTGGGGTTCATATTTACTATAAAAATCAGAGATTCCACATTTACCACAATAACCAATGTAGGCTTCCCCAGTTCTATCCAGTCTAAATATGGATCTATCAATTTTTCCTGAATCAAAGTTTTTATCTGAATTATATTTTTTATTGTTTTTATTCCAAGTTGCTAACCTCCTCCCAAAGGAAAAATATTTCTCTCCTTGGAATCTATATTTGTTACTATTTATATCAAGTTCCAACCAATAATCACAAAACTCTGAAAGCATATCATCATCATATTTTCTTTTATTTTCTAAATTGTAATCCATAACCTTTTTAATAAAGACTTTCCCTTTTTCTTCAATGGTAATTAGATTAGCCTTTTTTATAGGTTTAATATTTGTTTCTGTTTTTGTTTCTGGATCTGTATCTGTATCTGGGGTTGATTCATGGATTGATTCACTTTTATTACTACCTCCCAAATCCTTTAACTTTCTCCTTCTTTTTCTTGTTTGGGCAGTCCTATTATCTGACTTATATTGCCTTTTATTCCAGTTTAAAACAATTAAACAAGAATCTTGTATTTCAATAATATTTAAATCTTCCAATTCAGCGATTGCATGGGTAAATGTATCAACCTGATCCCTACTCAAATATCTCATTCTCCACATCAACTCCTCTGCTCCCTCTTTGATCATTCCATCATTGTCTTTTTCACAGCAATAAGCAAAGATAAACATCATCACTTTAAATGCCTCTGGGTGCATTGAATGTATTTTATGGTCATCTAATATATCTATATAACATCTAAACCATTTCATCTTCCACCTCCCCTAATAAATCAATTACCCTTGTTACTGTCATAATTTCACTTCTTCCAAGTCTTTCACTTTTCCTTAATAAGCCTTTTAACATTTTTGATGCAACTTGTATTTCTGTTTTTATATTCATTTTAACTCTCCTCTCTAACTATAAGCCAATCACCTTTTTCAAGGATATGGTAAATAATTTTATCAATTACTTGTTTTCTTTCTAACTCTCCATCTTCCCATAGTTCTTCATCTGGTATTTCTCTATACATTTTTCTCTCCTCTAAAATAAAGTTTCTTGGTTTTCATCAGGGAATATAGCTTTTAAAGATTTCAAAGTTTTTAACATTGATTTTGCTCTCCCTTCTAAATGTTCTATTGTATCTTCTAATTCAATCCTTGTTTTAGCCATATAATACCCATTTGAGTTAGAAGCTATTGGTTTACCTTCAACTCTCGCATACCTCACAACCTCTCTAACTAATTCGCCAGATATTTTATGTCTATTTTCTATTTCTTTTGATTTTATAGGATTTTCTATGTCAGTAAATGACAGTAAATAGATAATATGGTTGTACCATTTATGAGCATTTTTTGATAATTCCATATTATTCTCCAATCCTGACCAGAACCAGAAAAAAGCCCACAATTAACACTGTAAGCTGAATTTGGGCCATTGATAATGTACCACACCAAAAATGGTAAAAACTTTGTGCAACCACCAATGCTGATCCAAAAAAGAACAAAATTCTTCCACAACCTCCATTTGTTTTCAAATCCTTGTTCCAATTATATTTATCTTTGTCAAAATTATTATCTTTCTTCATCGAAGTTTCCTTTCTTTATTTTTAAAAATGTATTCTTTCCACCAAGCCTATAACCATAAACATCATATTTATTTATATTCCCACTCACTTCCCAGAAATCACATAAACACCTCCAACAGAAATGCACACTTTGTGGTGGATTAACTCCAAATATATTAGTTCTTATTAAATAAATATCTGTATCTCTCCAGTAACTTTCACACTCTCCCCAACATAAAAAGATTCTATTATATGGTTTTTTCTTTGCACTTTGAAATTTTTTAAGTAATATACTCATTCTTATTTCTCCAATTTTAGTTTGATTCTCCAAATTAAGCTAATAAATGGTAAGGGCAGACACAATAATAATAATTTTTCGCAAGGGTTAGAATTAAGGTGTTTGCCCTTTTTCATTTTGTTAAGCTGGAATCTCATCAAGCCCAATGTTATTATTTACTTCTGAATCATCGGTCATTCTTCGATTTCTTTCTTCAAAAGCTAAATCTTTAATTTGACCATCATCAAAAGATTCAATAACATACAATAATGTTTTATCATCAACCTCTGCCCAAGTTTTACCAACATTTGAACCTTTTTTAAAGGGAACGATCTTGTTCATATTTTCAGTAATTGGTAAGTTTGGTTTTGATGAAAAGTCTTTTTGTTTTGGATCTTCAGTTTTTAGGTTTTTATTATTCATTGTAATAGCACTATAATCATCAATAGGCTTCACATCACCTCTAAAAACATCTGCACAGATTCCCAGATATGAAGCACACTTTTTTAGGGCATCTGTACAAGCACCTTTGTGAGCATCACCTCTAATTTTAGAATCATGGCCACCAAATTGATTAATAGTATGGAATTTATCATTTTCTAATTTTATCTTAAGCATTCCTTTTACAACTATAAAATCAGCCATCTTTTCATCAACTGCTGCATCAAACTCCCAACCAAATTCTCCGAAGGCTTTATTTAATATCTCTATAACATAATATGCCTTTACTGATGTTAAATAAGGTTGTTTGGGGTTTTGGCTTAACATTTCTTTTGGAGTAGGCACATCAATTATTGCCCTCTGCTCATCAGTTAAAATGTTAAAGTTTTTATTATTTTCCATTCTCTTTCTCTCCTATTAGTTTGTTTATTTTATTTTCAGAAGATTCCCAAACCTTTAAAATACTTCTGATTCCAACTTCAACTTTAAGTGGACATTCTTTATCACCACTCAAGTATGCTGAAAGATTACTTTCTTGTATTTTTAACTTTTTAGCAAAGAATTTATTTGGAAGTCCTGATTTCCTCATTCTTGCTCTTAAAAATACCAAATGTTCTGTATTGTATTTAACCATCTACCTTACTCCTTTCAATAGGTTTTTCTATAACATCATAATTCATTTCATTTGCAACATAATTAGTATGTTTAGTGGTTGTTTGTGACCAATAGCCAAGTTTAAAGACTTTTCTAACTAAATGGTCAATGTATGCAACCTTTGTATTATAACTATAAATATAATCATTTGATACAAATAAATTTTGTTTATACTTTTCTAAAGTATATTTCATTTTGATTCTCCTTCTGTTTCATAACAATCATAACAATAATAACCTTGTTCCCTATTTGGAAAATGGCTAACAAAAAACCAACCATCTCCAGAATCTTCCCACAACTCTTTGAATATTCTACCTTCTTCATCTTTAGAAGCATTTAGGTCTTCAATTACTTTATAATCTGATATTTTATCACAATCACATTTTATTGTATTACATTTAACTTTTTTTAAAAACATTTTGATTCTCCTTATTATCTTTAATTAAATTCATACCTAAATATAACAATTCTTATATATTTAAAGCAACGAAATTATAATAATATTTATATTTATTTAAGAGAGCAGCCCTGAAATTATTTCTAAAATCAGGGCTGTTTTAGAGAGCCATCACCAAAGGGCAACAACGAGTATCAAGGTAGACTAAAATGCTTCTTTTATTCTAAATCTTGCATTCCAAAGGTCTGGAGCAACTTGGGTATAGTTAAAAGAATCTTGATCAAAATATGCCTTCATAAATTGAGGAGCTTTATTTTCACCAGCTGGAAACTTATTATAATAGTTTTTACTGCTTTTCATGTTGCTATTTGGATTGAATATAAATGGTAAATGCCCAAGGGTCATATTAATTCCAGCATACAAATTTCCAGATTCTGGGCTTTGAAATTGTCCTAATAAATTTGGTATTAAATTAGAATCACCTAACATCTCTCCAGATTTGGATCCCATTTCATTTGCAACTCCTTGATTTGTAACTGAATATGGGCTATCATTTGCACCAAAAGATTCTTCATTTGTTAAATAACTTACCTGAATATCCCAAGTTTTCTTTCCAATTCTTCTAAATTGTTTACTAACCTCGCCTTTTTTATAACCTTTCCCACCCATAGCATCAGGCATTTCCTTTGAAAAAGGCACATGGAATCCACCCCATAAAGGGCTATTTGTCCACCTTGCATTTGTACTTCTATGACCTCCGATACCTTCAAACTCATCAACACCAGAAGTATCTAAATTATAAGCCATTCTTAAATCTGGGTGTCCTAATTGAAATAGGCAGCCAATAAAAATACCACCAAGTTTTATTTTTTTTGATCCAATATTTTCTCCTGAAGAATTAGAAATTTTTATTACTCCACCCTCTTTTTTTAAAAAAGGATAAGTAGGAAACATTGAAAATCCATCTACATCTGGGTAAAATACAGTTTCTCCTAATCCTAAATATGTATTCCCATTGAACTGGCCAACATCTGCTCCTAAATCGTTATTAGAATGTGGGTAAACCTGAACATCACTTGCTCCAGTATATCCTTGGATTTCTATAATTTCACTATTATCTCCCTCGGAGCCAGAAAGGTTGTGACCTAATAAGCCAATATATTGTGGTAAGTGAATAAAATTGTTAGCAACATCACTCTCTCCTGAATGCTCACCATCATGGCTAATTTTAATTTCTAAATACCCCACCTCTGCACAATCCATTGTAAATAATTTATCTGGGGAGATACTATGATTTAAAATATCATTTGGTTCTCCATCTGGGAAAGACACTTCCCCACCAACTGCTGTTATTTCTACATTGAAAGAAATCCCAGAATTTTGCATATAGGCAATCAAATCAACATACATATCAGCAATCCCAAAATGATTTTTACCAGTTAAAGCCATTTAATTTCTCCTTTATATTTAATCACCTCCACCACCTCCATAGGTTGGTGTCGTATCTGAAGTTTTCTCACCCATACTTTGCTTACCTGAACTCTCTCTTTTTTCCTTTTCTACTATTTCATCAAAACTTTTAATTCTTTTACTCTTTCTAATAGGCTTCCCAAATCCATCATATAAAACTTTTTTGTCAGTTACAACAGAATCTTGCACCCTTACTGGAGTTACTTGCCTAATATATCCTAAATCTTTTTTTTGTTCTGAAATCAACTTCTTTCCTTTATTTATTAAAGCCCTGAACTTATAAGCACCCTTTCTATTGTTGTGCATAGTCCTTACTGCCTTATCCTTTATTTCTTTCTTTAAACCACCATTGTAGCCTTTATTAGGCATAACTAATCTCATCTTTGCATCTCTCATATATATTTTTTCTGATTCTTCTGATGGTTTATCTCCAGTATAATATTGATTTATCTTTCCAACATAATGATAACTACCACTATAACTTTTTCCATCAATATAGTAAAATTCATCACCTTCTGTATTATGGTTTAAACTAACAACCCCATTGTATTTAGGCATACTACCATCATAATCTCCAACAGATAAACTCTCCCAATTATCAGTTAAATTTTCCCATTTAATCTTTAAATCTTTCCATTTATGAGAAAGTTGATCCACCTCAATCCCAGTATAATTGTCTTTATCTATATATAGTTTTGCAGAAATCACTTTGAATCTTCCTTCATAAGAAAACAAAGTTTCAAAAGCATCATCACCTTTTCCCAGCTTTAATATCAATATTTTATTAGAACCTTGAAATAAGGTATAATTAGTGGGCATTTTAGATTCGCCTGATATATATCCATTGTAAAAGATCTCACAAGCTATAAACTCTCCATCATACTTTAAGGTCACCAGATTATTCCTCACCACCAATTTAGCCATGTCTACTGGCTTCTGGATTGAACTAATTTTTCTTTTATTAACTTTTGATTGGCCTCTATACATCTAAAATCTCCTGAACTAAACTCACAACATCAAGCACATTTATTATTCCATCTCCATTCATATCTCCAGAAAGTATTTGATTTTGGTCTGGTTCTTCCCCATCACCTAAAACATAATTAACCATTTGAACAACATCTAATATATTTACTACCCCATCTTGGTTAAAATCTCCAGTTCCCAACTCGACACCATCTGTAACATTTTCTATAACAAATTCAGTATAGGCTTCCCCAATACTTAAACTGACATTCCCAGATGAGCCACCCAGAGAATCATCATAAACACCTCCAGCCCAATCAGGAAACACTATATCACTTTCAAAATCATTTCTGTGTGCAACCATTTTCACTCTTATTTTATAAGAATAACCAGGTGGTGGAGCAAATAAAGATTTAGCACCAACCCAGCCCATTTGTGATACATCATATCTTGGTGACCAATAATTCACAACTGGCCCAGAACTAAAGGCATCAAGGTTGCTGTGATACCAAAACAAAAAATTATTTTCAAAAGACTGATACCAATCCCAAAGGTTTGCACCAGAATTTAAGAAAGTAGGCTCCCAAGAATAATCTCTGAAATCTAACCCAAAATGTTGAGGGTAAGCTGAAGTAACTCCAGATTCAGCATTGTTTACAATTTGAGAAGCATGGCCAGTTAAAGCACTATTATTTGGGAGGTTATTCCATCTAAAAGGAAAATAACCAATCGTACTATTGTGGCCCTCACTTATATTTTCATATCCAGCATAAGGAAATAAAGTTAAATGCTCTGGGTTGAAACTATATGGATAAATAATTGAATCTTCATAAACTTCTCCCTCATATTCAAAATCTATTGGATTTGCATAAAAAGGAACTCCTCTCAATATATTAGAACTTTCACCAAACTTAACATATTCCTTAAATGGATCTAAATCCATATTATATTCAACATTTTCACCTCCCCAGCCATTTGGTACTGTTGAGGTATGTTCATTCCCATCTGGATCAATTATGCTGATTCTTTTAAAAAACCACTCAAAGTGCATTCTACCAGTCTTTGTATCTAAACTACTTATATCATTCAACCCTAATTGATTGATCATAGTCATAAGGCTATTATTAAAAAACTCCCATCTTCCAATAGCATCAACTGGGATCCCATCTGCTGCACCTTGCCCAAGCAAAGAAGTAAAGGTTGCAATATCTGAAGTATCTACTGACCAGTTTCCAAAGTTTACCATCTGGTCTTTACCAGCATAAGCAATATAATTAACTGGCTGATTGTTAAAATCTAAACTATTGCTATCTGTATTTAAATAAGTTAAAGGGTTTTGGTGTGTTGTTATCTGTAAATCAGGGCCACCAGTATCACCATAAACACAACTTCCATCATTGTTACTTGCAAAAGGATTAAAATTCTCTGCACCAAAATCTGTGCAACCATTTATGATTAACTCTCCCCACTCGTTCTCATCTTCCCAAACTGCCTCACCAGTTAAACCAGTGTGCATCATCTGTATAGCTTCTACACTTACTCCCTCTCTCCCTTTAGATATATTTGTAATCATAAATAAAGGATATGCAATTTGCCCATTCCTTTTATAAGCATCAGCAATATTAAAATCTTTTAAACTATAATTTTCTCCAAACAATTTCTTCCCATTTACATTTTCTGAAAAACCAATTAAATCTCCAGTTTCTAACTGCAAGTGATTTATAGTTAAAGTCATTTTCACTACCAACCTTGAGTTGCAATAATTTGATATTATAAAATCTCTCAATCTGATTGCAGTTGCTGAATCTCTAATAAATTTATTTTCTATTATCTTAGTAGATTCACTATGGTCTTCTGCTAATCCATAAAAATCATTTGTATAACCTAAAAACACTTGTTCTTGTGCAACTGCTGGGTCTGTAACTTCAGAAAAAGAATCATTTGCATAGTCATAATCATACTTAATAAAGCATTTAGTAATTATGTTTTCCCTTGGTGTCATTTCTGCTCTAAAATCTAAAATATCACCATCTCCAACCTCAATAAAAGGATCTGTTGTGGGGTTATATGAAAACTTTAAAGGAATAAAAGAAAATCTACCATCATTTCTCATCTTTGGAATTACATTTGTAGTGCTTGAAACATCAAATATTAATTTATGAGCATTTACTTGCTCATCAATACTAAAAGCAGTTTTAGGATAAGAAGTAGGCACACCTTCTTCATATTGTGTCCATAAAGCATATCTCATTCCTTCTCTGTCAAAATCTTTTATTCCTAATTCAGAAATAAGAATATCTAAAGCTACAAATATAGGGTTATCAATCATCATACCAGTTATCATCTGGCCCATTCCAGAACCTTGGTCATTTGGGTAAACAGAACCACCAAAAGAACCAATGGTTTCTCTCATTTCTTGTTCAAATACTCTACCTAAAACATCAACATAAAAATCATATTTTGAAAACTCTTTAATAAGCCCATACTGAACCATATTCATTTCATGGAATCTACATTTAAAAAAAAGATCTCCAGAGGTTGAACCTTTTATGCTATCTTCCATTGATTCATCTTCTCCTGAAACTTTGTGTTGTGGGCTTCCTATGCTAACCACATCAAAACTATTTAATTTGTCCCAGCCTCTATTTTTGTTAGGCTCAACTTCTTCATTGAAATCTTCTGGAGGGCTACCTAATCCACCAATATAATTTTCAGAATATAAGGTTTCAGGGTATCCCACTTGCAACCACCAATTATGGTCACCAGTTTGCATACTATTACTTCTAATTCCTCCAAAGGAACTTGTTTCTGTGCTTTGGTCTGGGTATCTATACTTAAAATAATCTTCATAAGTTTTGTCACCTATGCAGACATTCCACCATGGTTTATGAAAATTATAAGCCTGGATCCTATAGTAGGTTATACATTCTATATCAGTTGCAATAGGATCGAAAAATAATCTAAACCAAAAATATCTCTCCTCATCAAAATTTTGCTCTCCTCTTAATTCAACATAGCTTTCAACATTCTTATCCATCAAAGGCTTACCCATATCAGAAGTCCAAAGGCTCTCGTCAGATATATAATCCCAACTATATCCTTCGTTATTATCATAAGACATTCCCCAACCAGCTTCAGGGTTTCCTTTATGACTAAATTCAACTCTTGCTGGGTATCTCACAAAAGTTGTTGTTAATAATCCTATTCCAGCAGAACCTCCTCCAGCCAATGTATTTATTACTATTTTATTATTTAAAGGATCAACACTATAATTATTTTCTACTTGTTCTATAAAAGCTGAAGCCATTTGATCTCTAACTGCATCAGGAGTAACCTTGTCTACTGGTAAATATTCTCCATTTGCGAAGGCATATAATCCAGCATTTATTGAACTAAAATAACCATGGTTTTCCAACTCATATCTAATCTTAAATAGTTTTCTGGAATCTATATATAAAGTAGGTTGAGCCACTAAATTCCCATCTACTCCAGCAGAGTAATCTATTTCATCAAGAGGGCTACTGGTATAAACTATCGGTGCTTTCTTAACACTTCCATAGTGGATAGGAATTATCCTTCCAACATCTTTCTGGGCAACAAAATGATCCTTTGTTAATACATAATTAATATCTGGAATATCTTTATTTATTAAAGAGAATTTGTCTTCTACATCAATTTCAACAAAATCAGAGAAAATTTTAGCATCTCTTATATTTCCACTATATACCAAGGCACAATCACAATGCTCTGAAAACTCATAATAAGGAATACCTGAATTTTCCAAAGGGTCTGTATTCACATAGTCAAATTCTGGAATCAATGTGGTAGACAATGGGGTTGCATAATATAACCGAACCTCGCTATTGATTATATGGTGACTTAAATCACTAAAACGATCCGATAATATTTTTCCTTGCTCTGTTGGATAAGGTATATTTTTTCCTCTTGTTGAAAAGCTGGAAACTGATGAACTTCTTCCAAAATAATCTATATTATCATTTATTTCTGGGAAATCTTCCAGTAAAGGCAAAGTTGTTATTTCATAGCTATTCTCTGGATTGTTTCCATCAACAACATTTAACACCATTTTTTTTATTGATAAAAATATAGCACCTTGCTCCCAATTCCTAAAGCCTTGATTTGCTCCATTTTCGCTAAATTTTGATTTTCCTATAACAAGTATAGGCACAATGCTTATATTGTCGTTTTTGAGGTAATTTTGGAGTTTATTTGGTAACTTTATCATAACCTATCCAATTATATTCCCAGCCCCAGGTATAGTTCTCCCAAATCCTATTCCTTTCCTTACTGCATCTTTAATTTTAAATATTAAATCTTTTTCAACAAATTCTTTGGTCATCACATTTCCAGTAATACTCACATGGATTGGTCTTTCATTTCCTGACCTCATTCCACCACCAACCCTATCAAGGTTAGTGATTTGAACATTCTCTGCACCAGCCTCACCAGCTAAAAACATTGTAGGTTTGGTTACCATTCCACTATAACCTTCTTCTGCCTTCTCAATTTGAGCTACATTTGCTAACCCAGCAGTTAAAGCTAACCCAGCAGCAACTCCACCTAAAACTGGCCCAACTACTGGAATCCCAGCCATAGCTTTATAAGCTGCATTTGCACTTGCATAAGCATCAACTAATGCCTGAACTTGTGCAGCCCTTTTAGCAGCGACCTCTAAACCTTCAAACTCTCCAGCCAATGTTTGTAAACTTGTAGCCAATGAACCAGCACCAGCTTGACCAGCATCAACCAAAGATTGCTCAATTCCACCAATAGCCATTTCTACTTCTTCTATATCATCAACCGAATCCTTAAAAGTTTTTTTTGTAAAAAATGGGGATCCATCTTTTTCTTGTTCATCTTTTTTAATTTGAATTTTACCAAAGGTATCTTCTAAAATTTGAAGTGACTTATCTGTAAATCCCTGAAGGTCTTTAATATCTTCATCATCAGTTAAAGCCTTACCTAATTTTGTATTAGCTAACTTTGTTTCCAACTGAATAAGCATCGCTTCATTTTCTGCTGTTGAAAATCCAGTCCAACCCTTCATCGCAATTTTCATTTTTTCTAAAGCAATTAAAAATCCAGCACTTAAATATTCCCCAATTATAAAGCCATAATCCTTCAACTCAATAGCAAATCCTTTTAAAGTTCCCCAAGCAATCTTTAAACCTTTCCCTAAAGCCCAAGGAACATAGTCAGCCATATAATCAAAACCAGCAACCACAATCTGTGCAATACCATCGATCACAATAGGCATATTGTTTAACATGTTCTTAAAAGTAGCAAGAAAATCAGTTTGACCAACTGTCTCCATAAGTGAAGTACTAAAATCTCTAAAATTAACTGCTAAAGTATTAAACATAGGTGCTAATTGCTCTCCACCCACAACAGCCATGTCCTTAATTGAGGCAGTCATCATCTGCATACTCATTCTTGTTGTAGGAACTTCTTCTCCAATATCTGCTAATATTTTCTTTGAGGCTTTTAAGGTTGCATTGTTAAAAGCAGTCTTTTTCTCTGATTCTGTTAATTCACTTGTTGTTTTATTTAATTCTTTTGCATATTCTTCATTTGCACTTTGCACATCAACCATAATACCCAAATTGTCCAGCATAAGTTTAGATTGCCTTCCCATACCAGTCACCATTGATTCTATTCCAAAGGTAGCATCTTTCCCCATCACAGCAGCCAACCTTTGAGCAGTATCAAATAATTCAGCCATCTGATTTTCATTTTCTACTACACCCAATATCATAGCATTGTTAGCTTGGGTCATCAAATCAGTAGCATTCATTGTTCCATTTGTAGCTTCTTTTAACTTTCCAAAAGTAGCTGAACTCATTCCAGCAGCCTTGGTTAGATTCTCAAAACCTCTTTCAACCTCCTCAAATCTACCAAAATCATCTAACATTTTCTTTCCAGCTACACCCATAGCACCAATAGCTATCTTGCTACCCAAAGAAAGGGTTGTCATTCTTTTAATAGAACCAGCAACCTTCCCAATCCCAGAAGCTGTCTTGCTAATTCCTTTCCCAATTACTCTAATAAAAAACTTTTGTTCTGACATTTTATTTCTTTTCCTCTTGTAATTGTTTTTGGTATTCTAAAACTTCTTGTTCTATAATTAAAAAATCATCAACCACCTCTGCTGGGGTTTGCTTTAGTGATGGATATGGTGGGCAATTAAAACTTTTACAGAAATTATATTCTTTTATTCTTTGTTGGCTTTTACTATCTGCTAATCTACCTACATCAACAAAAAAACCTGAATAGTGGTATAGTGAAGATCCTATTTTTTCTGTGCTTTTATCAAATATAAGCATAAGTTCCCTATAAACATCTCCCATATCACTAATTAATATATTCTGTCTTGTTACTGGATTTAAGGCAGTATATGGAAATTCTCTTTTAACAGAACTTTCATTTGTACCCTTTAAACTTATCCAAACATTTACTCTTATGCCGATTTCGTCAATTTTTTTTTATTCGCAGATTTATAAACCTCCTCTGCAATAGCAATCAGTTCGCTTGACGAATATGAGTTTATTTGGTCTTCCTCAAGGTCAGTTCCTATCTGAATAACTTCTATATAAAATGAGAAGTTTTTAGCCCTTGATTCATCAATGAGCATATCATTTATCTTTGTTCGTTCTGATAAGTTCAAATCTTTTATTTCAACATCAAAAGGCTTAAACTCATCTCCCTTTATTTTAACTTTAGCCATTGGCTCTCCTTTTTCTCTTTATTATGCTATTGTTATACTAACTACATCTGATGCAGAACTAATATCATCATCACCTACAACAGTAAAAGGTATTGTATTAGTCAATACTGCTCCACCATTGTCAATAGTAGATTCACCTAAAATACATTTATCAAGTGCAACTATAAATCCAGAAGATTCTTGTATGTTTACATCAACTGTTGCACTATTATGAAATTCACCACCATCAATCAAATCATGTATATCATCATTTCTGATAGCAGTTATTGAACCAGTTATTTCAAAAGCACCAGTCATCGCATAACCTAATGGTTCATAGCCACCATCGGTAGCATCTGCATAGTGAATCCTCTCAATGCTTCTTGAAACATTTAATTCCCAAGATTGAATCACAAGTTCTTCTAATGCTCCTCCATTGATTCCAGTTGATCCAGCAGCTAAACTCCTAATATTTTTCGGTGTTCCAGTATCATAAGCAGCACTTGTAATATCATCATCTGCTTGTGCAGAAGTATTATCAGGAACATAACCAGTAGCCCAATTAATTGTGCAAACAAGTTCACCTCCTTCAGCACCAATGTCCTCTGAAAGCGAAAATCCAGTTCCAATACAACCTCTGCATACTACATTGTGCTTTGTAGCATCTGCACCAGCATCAATAAATCTGATATTGAAAGTATTTGGTGATGAGGTAGAATCATGCTTATAAGATGCAGTTGGAAAACTATAAGTATTCTGTAACACCCTTGGACTTGATGAAGCATCTTCAAATACTGCTTCCAATGCTAATAAAACTGAAGTTGGAGTTCCTTTTAATACTGTATCAAAAGTCCACAGCTTTGTTCCTTGAGCATGGTGTCCTTGTTTTGAAGTAGTCACAAATTGACCTGATTTTGTAGCAGAATATTCAACAGGCATACTTGCCTCTGGAATTGTAAATGATGTACACTGCAATTTTGTTAAACCAGCATTGTCTACTGTATCATCTTGACTTCTTCCCACTTTGTCCTCTTTCTCAAACCACACCGAAACATTTTGGCTTGGAAAATAATTTGTCGCTTGAGCCATTTATTTATCTCCTTTTGCTTTTTTAACTTTTTTTGTTTTTTTATGTTTTATTTCTTCTAAACAATCCTTCACTTCTTTGGGAATTGTCTTGTAATTTTCTTCTGTTACCTTAACTGATCCACCTCTCAACAGAGTTAGTTGAGTTCCTATGTGAAAGTGCTTTTCCTTTAAATCTTTAAACTCTTTTTTTGCTTTTAAAATCATAAAATGCTCCTTTAGAACTGGTTATAATGTAGTATAGAACAATCAAATTCTGCAATATTCAAATCAGGGGTTTCTTCATTTTCTTCATCTTCTACATTGTAAGTAATTGAGGTCACCTCTAATTTTGCCCAATTTTTATCTGTATTGACTTGGTTATCTATTAACAATTTTCTCAATCTATCAATCTTTCCTTTTACTGCATTGTTAATTCTTTCATCTTCTATATTGGCTTTTATATAATACCTGATTACAATATTATAATCTCTAACCTCAAAATTAGTAGCAATATCTTCAGAGGTTGAAGTTTCTAAATTGATTCGTATACATTCTGTGCCTCTCATCACAAATTTAGGTGAAATGTAAACATTTGGAAACTCAACAGCCATCTTTGATTTTAATCCCAATTCTATTTCATTGTAACTTATTTTATCATAACTAATAGCCACTATATACCAAAACCCCTTCTTGTTAGATTGATTGACCTTCCTTTAGCATTTGTAACTTCTCTCCCAGCACCAACCACCTCAATTTCCCATTGATCATCTTCAGCCATTGATGAACCTTGAAATCTTAAATATAATCCATTTATATCCTGAAGTGAACCAGTTACAATATGATTAGCAGATTCAGTTCCAAATAATTTATCAGAACCATAATATTCATATTTAACCTTTGCAACCCCATAGGCTCCAGCAGTAGTACAAGTGATGCGAAGCACATCATAAGGTTCTCCAATCCAATCACCAGCAGTTTCTACTAAATACATACTTCCAGTTCTGGTTATTTCTTTTATTTTACCCTTTGAATCTTTAACATCAACTTCAAAAGATAATTTAAATTCGCCTTTATTTAACCTATCTACAATTCCAGTACCATCAACATTTGTTACTAAATTCATATAATAATCAGCTAATTCATCGGTTGGGCTTTTACTTCTAATCAAATTTGAGGCACAAATATAGCAAGTAGCCTTAATAATTATAGGATCATATTCAGGAGTTAGCCCTGAAGTCGCTGTATTGGTGTCTATTTGGCTATTTTTTGGTAAAGGTGTCTGGTATCTTCCATCTAAATAATTATTGAGCTCTAAAGAGGCATTTACAAGTTGTTGGTCAATAAAAGTAGAAAAATCAATTCCAGCTTCAAAGACTTGCTCATGTACAGTAGTTGAAGAATAATTGCTATTGTAGTATTCTACCTGATTTGTTGTACTATTATAGAACCACTCTCCATTTGTATCAACAGCACCAGAAGTAGATTGGGCAGCAGCGAGTTCCTCCCCATTGACAAACAATGTATCTACATAACCTGAATCTCTAAATAAATGAAGATTCCCAGAGGTCAATGTAGGAAATATCTGAACCTTCTGGTCATATTCACCAAACTGATTAAAATAATTTTTTAGATCCGATTGTGAGGCATATTTAAAATCTGTAGCCATTCATTCTCCTTTAGTTAAAGGCAATTAGCCTGATTGATGCTTCTGTTTTCTGATTAACTGATCGAGCCTTAATCCTTGATATTGTATTAACAAAAGTAGCAGTTGAATTAATTCCTCCACTATGAGCAGAGTTCCCATTTGCACTAAACACAAAATTTGCTGATTTGGGCCCCACAATATCAATAAATCCAGTTTCATAGTTTATAATACCTTCTGCAACTCCTTGGATCCTACCCTTTCCATCATCATAAGCAAAAGCACCCATGTTTGGTTCTTCTGTAAAACTCCTTGCATCTCTAATGGTATCTTCTGGTAAAACAGCAGAAACAGCAGTGCAAGTTGCAGCAGCTGGAAATCTACCAACACCAAAAGGAGTTGTTCCATCACTTCCATTTGCAACAGCAACAGCACTTGTTGTTAATCTTTGTGATGAGGTCAATCTCAAATCTCCATCTACAATAGAAAAAACAGCAGCTTTATGTTTTAAGTTTGTTCCTGATGTAAACTTCTCATTTAAAGCATTTTGCATTTTAGTCATCACATTCCCAAAAGAAACATCTGCACTATCGGTAGTAAATTCTACATCATCAGCAGAGCCTCCATCAATAGTAATACCCATTTTATAAGTTGTACCAGTAGCCAACCCAGTAGATTGTGATAAATTCACACCATTTAAGTTCCACTTAATATAACCAGGGTTATAAAATTTCATTGAAAAAGAACCAGGTACAATTCCAGTTCCTCCAGAAGCAGATTCACCATTTGTTCTAAATTTACCAAACAAATTATGTAATTTTAATCTTCCTGAAGAATCTGTCTGACAAGTTGAGAAGGCATCAAAATCATGGTAAGCATTGAAAAATGGGAAATATACATTTGCTCCACTTACAGCACCATCAGACCCATCTGTTTGAGCATCTCCATCAGCTATTGAAGTTCCATGCAATCCTCTTACTACTGTTAAAGTTCCACTTCCATTTGTACCACTCATAGCAGTCACCTTCATAATTTCAATCCTTGTTGCAGTAGTTGTATTAATTCCAACCTGAACCAAGTCACCAACTCTAAATGGCCCAAGGTCTGCAACTCCTAATGCAGTAGCATCATCTTCTAATTTTGCATTTAAATTAACATTGGTATCTGCAAATTCAGAACCACTATTGACATCTGCTGGAGAAACATTTGTATTCAATCCATCACCAGCATTTGCAGCACTTGTAGCATCATCATATCCTACAAATCTTATATTACTTAAATATGTAAATTCATTTGGTGGTAATAAAAAGGTAGCATATCTTTGTTCTTGTGATGATCCTCCTATTGTTACCTCATCTTGAGTATCTGTATCAGAATCATTTTCCCAACCTTGGAATTTAATATGAACCTCGGCTGTTGCTGGGCCATCATTTGCAATAATTAATCCTTTGGGGTCTTGCAAGGTTTGAGCACCCCTTGATTTATCTATTGTTATTAAATTTATAAAAGCATCTGAATTATCAACCTTTTGCTTAATCTCTATTACATCATTGTAATCTGAAGAATACCCAAATTGGTAATTATGACCAAGGGTAGTACTGATTTGTAATTTGTTTGTGAATTTAGCCATTTTTATTGTTCCTCAATATAATCAGTTAATGTTGTTGGTATCTTATTTATTTCTATTGTTTCGCCATCTTTAGTTAATCTATAAAACTCTGTATGTAATACATTTACACTTTCCTTGTCGCAATCAGTTTTCATAATTGCACTTATAAAATCATTTAAATCTATATTATTTTTTGCTACAACTATCATCATTCTCCAGTTACTATGGTTGCTGGTAATGCTACTGCTTTTACTATTATTGGTGGATAGTGAGAACCAGTTGCTCTGTTTCTCCCTTGATATATTTGTGCAGTTCCACTTGAGCCTTCTGCTGCTGCAATATAATAAGTATAAGAAGAACCAGCAGTTAATCCAGTTACTACAAAACGAGTTGTTATCATATTAGTATCTGTTTCATCTGACCTTACAACACCAGCATCATAAGTATAACTTTCATCTATTTCGTTATAAGTTGCATTGTCTGATAAAGCAAATTCAACTGAAATAGAACTTGCATAAATTCTTAAAGCCATAGAAATCTCAACATTTCCAGATGGTGGTGCAACAAAAGCAATAGACACATTTGTACCTTGTCCAGTTTGTAAGACAGTTAAACTTGTTGTCATATTAATTACTTGGTTTCCAGTAACTGTGCTATCATTTTGTATTTTTGTATACCCTAATATCATTCCAGCATAAGAACTATTCGCAGCACTAAATTCTGTTCCACCTTTTTTAGCAATAAACTCACCACTTGCAGAATCCAATGTAATACTATCTACAAAATCACAGTTTAATTGATAACCATATAATTTTAAAACATCATCAACAGAACCACAACCAATTTGCACTCCTCCAAATATTGATGCAATTAAAATAGAATCTGCATTTGTTCCAGCAGAATTTGCAATCACAACATCGGCATCAGCACTTCCAGAAGATAGCAGATATAAATTGCTATTTGCTCCATTTGAAGCAGTAATTGTTATAGCCTCTCCAGCCAATTGGGCACTCATTAGTCCAGTAGCACCATGTTTTTTTAATATTAACTCTGTTCCAGCACTTAAGGTAATATCATCGCCACTAATTACAGAACTATCATTTGTAAAGATTAAATCGCCATTTAATTGGGTTTCACTATCTAAGAAAATTTTATTATTTGAAACTCTTATTGGTAAGTTGTTATTCCCAGATAAAATAGGTTTAACATTCTCATCTATTTCACCATCATATCTTAAATATTTATTGCTATAACTATGGGGCAAAGTGATACCTCACCATCATATTCACATATATATCGTCTGTTCCTTGAGTTTCTACAAAGGCCATCAAAACATTCCCAGCAGTAACATTTGGATTGCTAATAGTCAATGATACTTTTTTAATTTGGGTTTCTGCTATTGTAGTTGAGGCATGGGTTCCAACTATTGATTGTGAACCTAAATCTCCATAATTAGTTGAGGTATCAATAGAATGCTCCACTAAATGAAAAGTAAAAGCACTACTATCTTCTGCACTTGCAAGAACTACTGCTTCATCTACAACTGCATTTAAAGGCATATAAAATAAATAAGGCACCCAATTAAAAGCAGTGCTTCCAGAACTCACATCTAATGAGCCAGTAGGATCGGTACTTGTTCCAAGGGCTTGTTCAGCATGGACAGCAGTATAATAACCACTATGGTTTGCTAACATAGGGTGATGAGTAGTAGCAACTGGAGTAAAGTTGTGCAACCCAAAATGTGCTATTTGAGAATTTAAAAAGTGTCCATTTCCATACAACCTTTTATTTGTTGAATCAACCTTAATTAATTCATCACCTCCTTTGTTATATACAGCAAAGGTACTTGTTGTATCTGAATTTAAAGGCTTTACCTGAAAATGATCTTTACTAATTTTAGATGAAGTTGAAACTCCAGCACCATCTTTTATATCTCTTGCAGTTGCATTTACTCCTGAATTTGAGTTATCTATTTGTAAAATATCTTTATATGTTGTGCTTGGATCTTTAGAACTGAAACTCATTTAATATCTCCACCTTTAATTATTGTATCAACATCTTCTTGCAGTCTATCTATACGAACCTCCATAGCAGTACATTTTTCTAAAAAATCTTTAGGCTCATGGGAATTTTTATTTAGCTTTTTAACATCTTCCTGAATTGAATCAACTACTTGCTTTAATTTTTTAAGTTCCCTATCAAGGTAATTGTCTTCCCTCACATACTTAATAACATCACCAAATTCTTTCATAAACCAATCTGTTATCTTTGGTAATAACATTTTAACTAATTTTCCACCATACTGCTTAAAAAATGGTTTAATCAATTTAGGTAATATTGTTGCTATAAACATAGCTGGTATCATTTATTATCTTTCTCTTTTGAAGCAAGTTTTTCTAACATTTCCATTCCAGCCTCCCAACCAGCCTCAATATATTCTTGCTCCTCTTTTTCATCTTTAAAGGGTATATCAATTTTACTATTGACAAAATCACATATCTCTTTTTTCTTTGATTTAATCCATTTTAAAGCAATAATACCACCTTCTTTTTTTACTCTTTCAGCTAAATCAGTTGCTACAAGCCTTTTTATAAAGGCAACTGTCATATCCATAAACTTTTTCATTTTCTCTCCTTTGTTAATTCGATTATAACATCTTTAAATATTTTAAAATCTCCAGCATGGTCTTCAAATTTTCTTCTCATCTGTTCAATCTTTGCTTCACATTCCATAACAACTTTCCTTGTTTCCTTGTGATTGTCTGCAAATTCTTTGGCTTTATTGACCAGCACAAACATAACAATTTTGTATAGCACAAAAGAAAGCCCTAAACAAGCAATAAGTGTAAAGCCATATCTCTCTATTAATTGTAAACTACTTTCCATTTCCATTTAACTTCTCCTTTAACACTTCAATTAGATCTTCTTTTTCTTTTTTCTTATTAGCCATTTGCAAATCTATTATAAAAGTTACCAGAGTTTGTGTATTGCTACTCCATTCAGATAGCTTAATTTCCATTTCTTTCTGCTTATCAATAAGTTTAATAATAATATTTCGTAATTCTTCAAATCTATTAACTAATAATTCTGTCAGGTTTCCAGTAATATACTTGATCAAATAAAAGGCTCCCCATAAACTGGCCAAACTCATAGCAATAGGAAAGCCGAGGTCTGATATTACTTTTTCTATATCCATAAATACCCATTCACTTTTTAACTGCTCTTAATATCTTGTTTAACATCTCCATTTCTTCGTCCATCTTATCCTCAATACGATTTAATCTCTTTTTCAATGTAGATATATCACCTTCATGTTCTGTTGTCATCTGATATGACATTTCTGCTTGGCTTTTAATTAATTCAAATTCTGTTATATACTTACCACCAAAGAACACTCCAGAAACGACCACAGTTGCTATTGTCATAATATTGCCTATGCTAACTTTTAAATCAAACATATTACTTCCCTTCCTTAACGATATTTGATAATTTTAAGGCTCTATTTGGAGTTTGCTTTGCCCATAAACTATCCAGCATTTCAGTTGATGCCTTTGCAAAGTTTCTATTTGATAGCAATTTTATAGTCTTTTTAAATTTTGAAAACCCATTCACACCAAGTTGATAGCACATCTCAACAACTACTTCTTTTATCCCATCAGGCATAAATTTAAACCAGTCAAATCTACTATCTACCTCTTTAAGTAATTTATTAACTTTCTTTTCAAGTATTTGCTCTGCAATATCTTCATCAATATATAAATCCTTAATTGCAAAGCCATAACCAATAGTATCAATACCTAATGTGTCCTTGTAAACTCTTGGCTCAAAACCTTCATTTATCTTTATACTTTTTAATAATTTTTCCATTGTAGGCTTCTTTCTTTTTTGTTAGCATAAGCAAGGGAAACTCCAGTAAGTAGTGCGAATTGTCGGTTGCTATACTTTAAATTCAGTGCATTTGAGATGGGAAACGAATATATGTCCAAAGCCAAAGAAGGAGGTGTTGTGTGCTTCCCTTGGAAGGAACTTACTTTTGATTCCCCTTGCATATATGCTAATTTTTGTAAACTTTGATGACATTCACTTAATTTTTTTTTGTTTGTCATCTGATTCCCTTAATTTATCTATGAGTTCAAGTTTACCAAGTATTTTACATTTATTAATTGTGTCTTGCTCTATTCGTTGAACTAACTGGTTATGTTGTTCAACTAATTGCTTTTTCAATTCTTCTAAATCCACTACTTCTGTTTAAAATGGAATCTAAATGTTAAATCTCCATTTGCATAAGTAACAGTACCACCTATTATGGCAGTAAAAAATATTGAAGTAGAATCAGAATCTGCTTGTACTAAAAAAGGTAATTTAGGTTTTGCTCCAGCCTCATTTACAGGCATTCCAATAATATAATTACCCATATCTAAACAACCATCTGCTGGAATATCAACCCAGCCACAGAAATTAGCAGCAGTACCTTCAACTGCTGTAATATTCATAGCAGCATTAGCAGCCTCCATTGATTGGTCAGAACCTAACAAAATAATTTCCATCGGAGTAGCAGAAGCCTTTTTTGAATTAACTGTCACATTTATTAATTCAGCAGTACCACCCTTTCCAAGAACTGCATTTGGTATTTCATGCTTATTAAAAAGAGAATCCCCATCAGCATATTCGCTTGTATCTAAAGTGGGGGTAACATCTATAATTGCATAATTACTATGATTATTAGCCATCAATTAGTCTCCTTTTTAGCTTTAGCCTTCTTCTTTGGGGTTTTTTTAGTTACTTTTTTGATTTCTTTACCATTTTCATCACATTCTATAAATCTGGCTTTTAAAGAGGCAATATCATGGTTTGAATTTGCCTTAAAAACTACACCACTTGGTTTTTTAAAAAATTGATCCATGTTTTCTCCAGTTTTAAAATGAGGGCAGAAATCTCTCCACCCTCATTTAACATTTAAGGTTTATGATACATCAGATAAGATATAAACACCAAAGGCATCATGTATCTCAACTTCACCCCAGAACCCAGTTCCAATATATTCTGTTGTTCTAAATGAAGCATTTCTTTCAGTTTCAATTCTAAATAAACCTTCTGGCCCAACTGCTAAACCAACTGCACCTTTTGAGAAGGCAAATCCAGCAGCATCACCACCAGAACTAACATCTTCATCTATTTGATCTGACCAGTAGATATTAAATCCAGCAAGAGAGCCAACAAAACCAGTTTGCATAAGTTCCTCACCTTTACTACCCATCATTCCAATAGGTCTTGCAGTAGCAGTATCAGTTGTTGAACTACCAGCAGTATCTAAAGCACTATTGTGCATCAAAGCCTGAACACCTTTAGCACCCCACACCTGTTTAGGTGAAAGAACTAAATTGTAAGGCATTGGAGCACCAGCAGCTTTTAACTGCCTCATTGATCCAAAAATGTGGCTCATCGCTAAAGTTGTAGCAGCACCACATTCAGTTTGCGAGAAAGATTTCCCTAATTCAACTAAATCATCGTCTAATTTAGCAGCAAGAGCATTCCCTAAAACTTGTCCAACATTTCCAGTATAGTCTTCTGCACTACCCATTGAAGCTAAATCTGAAACATCAGTTCTAATTACATGCTCTGATACAGTTGCTGATTTAGCAGCAGTATCTATTGAAGTCATTGTTGAAACATCAGCACCATCTGAAGTAGCAGCAACATCACCTGAACCTATTTTTGTATAATCTACAAATTGAACAGTGATTGCTCCTTTAACTGCTTGTTTAGCAGTAACTAATGGTAACATAACATTTGAGTGATTGAATGCAACGACAGCATCGCCAATGATTTTACCTAAACCACCAACTACTCTCCCTGCACCAGTATCCGAAACAGCATCAGCCATTTTATACCTCTTTATTTTATCTTATCCTCATCTGCTCCTTTTCACAGAGCCTTTGGTCAGATTGTTTTAGTTATTTTTCGTAAGACTTTTTTAATTTGCCTTTACCAAAACCACCAAAAACACCCAGAGATTTCCCTTTGGAAACACCATTTGTTGCTCTATCTTCCATCTCGCTTAAATAGTCATCATAACTAACTTTTGAACCTTTATATTTAGCATTCATATCACCCTCTGGAGTAATCTCATGTTTGAAATCTCCTTGAGGGTCTATATCTTTGCCTAATAATTTATTCAAAGCCAAGTTTTATCCCACCATTTGAAACACTATTGTTAGCCTTTTTATATCCTTGAGGATCTTTTTGAGCCCATTCAACATAAGAAGAATAGCCACCAAAATCACCTCCAGTATTTCCAGGCCTTTGAGTATTGGTTTTTTGAGCATTTGTATTCGGAGTAGAGAAGCTATTTGCATATTTCTCAAGTTTTTTGAAAGGCATTCCATCAGCAAACTCCCTTTTATCTTCAGGGATTAATTCAATCAAATTAGCTGTTTTTTCTTCCTTGTATTCAGTCCATTCGTTCTTGATGTTTGTATAATCTTCTGTTAATTGAAGGTTGGCCTTTTTCTGCTCTTCCCAAAGGTTTTTATATTCTCCTTTTTCTTGCAGATTAGCCTCATCTTGAGCCTTTTTGTCTGATGCAAACTTATTGATGGTCGCTTTAAGTTCTTCAATCTCTGCTTGAGATTCTTTTAACTTTCCATTGACCTCGCTAAATCTGTTATAAGGGATACTTTGCGAACCCATTTGATCATCATTGTTTTTAACAGCTTTTGTGCTGTCGTTTTTTACAGTATTTTCGTTACTTGTTTCTTGCTGATTGATATTATTTTCCATTTGTACCTCTTTTGTGAGTAAATTTTTTCATAATTCTTGCACTAATTATAAGCATAAAATATATTAATCTCCAATATCAATTATATTTTTTGTAGATATTCCTAATAAATCCTTTAACATTCCCTTCGTAGCACTATTTATCATCTTCATAACATTTGGTGGTAATTCAGCACCTTTAACTGAAATCAATCTTCCACTTCCTTGCTTATTTAAATTCCTAACCTTTCCACCTTCTGAAACAGTACCAAAACTAAAACCTTTTTTAGTGATTCCCCTGATTTTAAAATCATTTACCAAGCGACCAGTCAAAACTGGAGCCCTATGCTTTTTAAATTGATCTGATTGACCAGTAAATGCACCTGAAGATTTAAATTGACCATATTCAGCAGAGTATTCTTTCCAATCTGTTTTTCCAGTAACATCTTTTACAACTTTACTCCCAGTAAAATGATGATCCCATAATTTCTTTGTTTTCCCAGCAACCTTTGTATAATATTCAATACTAAAAAAGTTTTTACGAAAATGTTTATATAATTTATCAAATGCTTTTGTTCCTTTAGCCATCTTCACCTCTAACATCATAAAAGGGTGTTCCAGCTTCTTCAATAGTCCATTGATGTCTGCAATTAATTCCACCACCTACAATCAAAGATTCTTCCCAACCTTCATTCTTAATTTCTGATAAAGTTTTAGCACCACCACCCCAATACTTAACACAAGCACTCCTTGTTCTATCATCTATTGGCCCAACATAAATATATTTTTGAGTATCTGGTAGGCTATCCATCATCATCTTTGTTACTGTCCTTGAGTAAGCACTTAATCCAGTATTTAAAACAGCCTCTAATTGATAGTCCTCATATCTATAAACTTTCCTTAATCTCTCAATCATTGTGGCTCTATCATGCCCAAGCATCACTCCTTCTATAACTACTTTTTTTAAATCCATAGCCATAGTTCCTATTTCTTCATAAAATCTCAATCTTTCCATTTGGGCTAAAGCCTCCAAGGTCACTCCAGATATTTGCGAAAAAGATATAGTTTCTTTTAAGGTAAGAGCCAACCCATCATCATACAATCTAAAAACATTTTGAGCCTTTGAATTAACAATCTGTTTAACATTCAAAGAATCCATCAATGCTATAAATTCGGTTGATGTTTTTTCTCCTTTTAACAATAATAAGGCTTTAATAGTTTCGGCTTGAACATCACCAATCTTTTTAGATAGCTTTTTAGTAAAGGAATCAATGTTTTCTGAACTTACTGGCATTTATACTACTGGACTTGTAAGTGCTTGTAATAATTGGTTTTGTTCTTCATTTACTGGATCATCTTGGCTTTGTTTTCTTTCTTCCAGATAGGCCTCTGCATCTTTCCTCTCTGGGAATTTATCTGGATCTTTTTGCATCAATATATCAATCACATCTATCAACCCATGCGACAATTCCCATTCCCATCTTTCTCTTTGTTCTTGGTCAGATAATATTTCTGTACTTTCATCAAAGTCTATATTTTCAAGGTCACCAGCATCTTTTCCTAACTCAACAGCAATCATCAATCTTTCTAATTCAAAGAGTTTTAATTCTATTTCCTTCCAGCGAATAACATCGCTTAATCTTTCATCAGTTAATTCTTGTGATCTCAATTTTAAAGCCACCCCAGATTCAGCAGTAGTTCCTTCTACAAAAGACACTTGTAAATGGTAATTTTGTGCAATCATTTTATAACTTTCTTTAATTGATTCTGTTAGGGCTGGAATAGAATTTGGTGGTGATACCATACCCAAAGAACCATCTGCACCCAAGTTCAATATCTGATCTTGTCCAACTTTTAAATTCTCACTATCAATATAGCTTCCTTGAGCATATATATAACCAAAGGATTGAAACATAACATTTGCA
>VTLG01001793.1_pt1 | contig 30656 bp, 16 predicted proteins | sample 4694571 | NCBI WGS metagenome assembly VTLG01 (sample SAMN12604809, study PRJNA352737) | marine metagenome | biome: ENVO:00000447; feature: ENVO:00000209|ENVO:00000569|ENVO:01000036; material: ENVO:00002151; isolation source: viral sequences binned using virsorter ...
AACAGCATAATGAAGCAAATAAGATACCACAGTCGTTGACTTACCAGTCTGACGAGGCATCTTACAGATATTAAAACGATTCTTATGAAATCTTTTAATTAATTTTTCTTGAAACTTATATGGTTTAAATGGTACAAGACCCTCATCAAGAGAAACGATCTTTACATACTTCTGTGCAAAATACACAGGATCATTTTTACACTTTAAAAACTCCTCAATTTGCTTTGCAGAAAATTGAATTGGTGTATTTGCTTTTTTTAAATTAGGATTACCAAGATAAACTTCACTCATGACAATTTACGTTTCTTGTCCAGCAAATAACATTGGTTGCGTTGGATCTCTCATCGCTGGACTAAAATACATTACGATTGCATTTGGATATATTTTTTGTATTTCTGCTGTCATTTCACCTTTTGTTGGCCTCTTAAATGAAGGTATAAACATCTGAGATCTTATTAAATTACCCTTCCAACTAAGAACTACTGTATATGTTTTACCTCTTTCTTGAACATGAAGGTATGATTCGTAAGTAAATGTCTTCCCCTTTATGCGAGTATCCATTTCACCAGTTCTACCTGGTCTCATCTTTCCAATTGGTATGTTTCTTTTTGGTAAAGCACCTTTACGAGTTCTTTTGAGTGTAGCACCTCCACCACCTTTTGTTTGTGTGATGACCGCATCCTGATCGTATTTTTTACCGAGTGCTTTGACTGCTTTTTTGAACTTTCTTTTACCCATCTTTCCAGAAGTTACAACGTGACTTCTTTCTTTTACTTTAGTAACCTTACCTGTTTTATCATCTTTTTCATCATATCTACCAGTAACTTTAGTTGCACCTGGCAAACCTTTACCACGAATATCTTTATCTAATTGCTTTGCCCTTGCACGATTTTCTTTTGCAGATTTATCTCCACGACTTCCAGAAAGAACGGCCATACCACCTTTGTCTGACTTGCTTTTTAATCTAGTCAAACTACTTTCTTGTATAAATTCTTTGAATGACTTCATTCTTCTTCCTTTTCTACCTTATTATTTAGAACTCCGTTTTTCAATAATTTTGAAAGTTCAGAGGTTGATCCTACAAACAGTGCATTATTGACTGTTTTTGGTGAATCTTTTTCTTCTTTATTCAACTCTTTCATTTTAGACTGAAGGTCAATTAACTTATCAGTCGTATCTCCAACACTTTTTATTAATTGTCCTGCAACTTCATATGCTCTGGGGTGATCACTTCCCTGTGCCACTTCAAGAATACCATTAAGTGCTTCTTGTCCTTTTTCAATTAAAGAATATAAATTACCTCTTGAATATTCATAGTCAAGAGTCGAATCTTCCTTTTTTTCTACTTTTTCAATTTTATTTTCTTTAGGATTATCAATTGGTTCAATATCCAAAAACTCATCTATTTCATCAAATTTACTCATAAGTCAACTCCCTTTGTAGGACTATATGTTCTAAAGTCAGGTAAATCAAACCTTTGCTCACTAAATCCAAAGTCATCACCAACTTCAACAAGTGCATCATCTTGTGCATTTACTGCATCAATTGCATCACCGTTTATATGAGTATCTATAGTTGTTCCATCTTCACCACGTCTTACTGTAATATTGTTCCCGTCAATTTCTTTAATAAACATCAGTTCATCACCGATTGCAATGTAAGTGTCTACAACTAAACTCGCAGTATTTTGAACCAAGAATTTCTTCTGTGTCTTTGTAATATCTTCTGCAAGTCTTGTGACTCCATCATCATTATAATCCTTGAGTGCTCTAGGTGTAACAACGTATCTCTTGAATCTTTGTGCGGTCTTAGTATTTGTGCTTGCGTGATAATCAACCTGAACTTTCTTGATAAGACCTGAACCAGAATCTGATACTGGGCCAAACAAGTAAGTTTTTGCTGTAAATCCTAATGTATGAGTTATAACTCTTTTTTGTTCATAACCACTATCATAATTATCATCAAATGTGACACTATCTAACACCATTGGTATATCTCTTTTCTCACCAATTGCTTTAACTAAGTCTACAGTTAAATTAAATGATGGTTGAAAGAATGGTAATATCTGTTCTATAATTTGAAGCGAATCTTCATTATACTGAGTCATCGCATATAACTTAAAACTTAAATTATAAGGAACTGGCATGAAAACTTTTCTTGCACTCTTTGAGCCATCTTTTGTAAATGCTTTGAAAGTTTGCATTGTTGAAACTTTTCTTGCTGGATCATATGATATTCCATCCATCTCAAATGCTAAACGAGGTAAAGTTATTGCAACTCTCTTTCTTAAATCTGGTTTTTGTTCTAGTCTTGCTAAAAACTTTTCTGTTGGGCCATAAGCAATTGGGACTCTTACAGTTGAAAATGCTCCACCAGCAGATGTTTGGTGTTTGATGTCAATTTCATTAAAAAGAGTACCAAAGGCTATAATAGTCCTTCTGATTATTTCATGGTAATAATAGGTTCCTAACATATCTTAAACAGGACTTATCCAAACTATTTAGAAATCACCAAACGGATTGTCTTCAGAAAAGTCAATAATTGAGTCCGCTTCAGATTCTACTGCAATATTTTCATTATATAAATCATACTCATCTTGATCAGAAATATTTCTAACAACGTATTCTGCGTCAGATCCTAATAAACTAGTTCCAATACCGACCACTGATTCTCCAACAGCAAATCCAACTCCACCAACATTTGTAACTTTGAGTATTCTATCGTCTGCATCCCAGTCAGAAACAATTGCTGTTGTTCCTGTTGAAACTCCTCTAACCAGTTCTTTAAAGAGATAATTACCGCTTGAAATACCTGCTTTTACTGGTGGGTCGATAGTTACAGTTGGAGTTGCAGTGTATCCAATACCTGCAAAGGTGTATCTGATTGAAGCAAGTTGACCGAGAGTATTGATTATTGCCACTGCTTTTGCAGTTGATCCTATTCCAATATTTGTGTCTAAACCAACAGGGTTGAAAGTTACTGTAGGAGGTGTAGCATAACTTGCACCAGCATCATTGATAGTTGGTGTTGATAGAGTTCCATCTGCTATAACTGCAGTTGCTGCAGCACCAGTTCCAAATGCATTTTGACTTCGAATTGTAATAGTTGGTGGATTTGTATATCCAAAACCAGGATTAGTTAGTTCAATTCGATCTATTGATTTTCCATTTTGACCATATCGACTGGTCATGATTGCAACAGCTGTTGCATTAATACCTGCACTTGGTGCTGATGAAATTCCAATTAATGGTGGTAACGTATATCCTGTTCCATCATTTATTAAATCTATAAATGCAACTCCCTTACCAATGTTAGTATTACCTGCATCTTTAGATAATTGAACCGTTGCAGATGCTGTTGATGCATTAATACTAACCATACTTAATTTCGTTGTATATCCAAATTCAACTGCTGCTCTATCTACTTCCTCGATTCCAGTATCAATATCTTCATCAAGAGCATAATCCATTACTTCACAACTTAGAGTGTAAACATAAAGATTATTTAATTGATAAAATGGTTTTTTACCTTCAACATACTTAATTTCAAACATGGTATTGTCGAGAGGGAAATAAATTAAATCACCTTCTTCAGGTCTTGTTGCTAATTCTATTTCAATATCACCAGTAAGAAATGGACTTATAAAATCCTCATATCTTTCTTTTGATATTACAAAAGTAACTGCGTCTGTAGTTTGAACTCCAAATTTTTGTAAAATATCCCCATTACCTTCAAATCCTTGATAATTTAAAAGATATGCTTCCATTCGATAAGCATCATCAAATGTAGAGGCCACAACCTCCTTCATGATTGTCTTTTTGTTTATAATTTTACGAGGAAGATAAACTATATCTTGACCATAAATTTTTAATTGTTCATTGATAAGATCCTGAACTAATCTCTGTTCACTTGAAGACCCTTGTAAGAAATACGGAGAAAGTGGCATAATATCATCCTATAAAATCAAGTGGTGGTAATTCGTATTCTGTCTTGAGTGTATTTTCTAGTTCTTCTAATTCTCGAATTGCATCTTCATATATTTGTCTTCCATTCAACTGAACTCCACCAGGTAACATTACACCTTGGAATTTAATTAAATTCATTCCCCATTGCTTTTTAATCAAAGATGTTGCATATTTTTTCAACCAAAAATCATTATAAACTTTAGTCACGTCATCTGGATTTAAAAGACGATATCCGTCAATAATTATAAATGTATCATCGGACATTTGTGCAAAATCAATATCTAAATATAACCTTCCTTGTTTTTTATTAAATCTTATTTGAGTATCTGGTGTAATAATGCGACTCAAATCTTCCAAATATCTTTTGGTCATTGTGTAATTTAAAAGGTCAAGTGCACCATAATAATACAAATCATTTAAAAATATTTGATATTTAATATTAAATAAACCACTGGATATGGTGTTATTATCCATTTTAAGAACTCTTTCTACACCCAATACATGATCTGGCAATTGTATAAAGTTTTGAGTTTCTTCAAATGTTGTTGTAGTTATACCAACAGTTGAATTTGCTGTAGTAGTTGTAATTCCAGTTCTTAATGTTTCTTTTTCTTCTTTTGTAATTTTATGTTTTAATAACATTCTCTCCACACCATCAAAATGGCGATCTTGAAAATATTGAAGTGCATCATCGATCAAATCATCTATTTGATCATCGTCTACATTAACTTCCAGCACAGGATAACCTAATTTTCTTAGGCAGTAATCAATCAATCCTTGTCTACTGGCTGGTTTACTCATTTTTTAATTGCTCTTTTAGGACTTTGTAATGCATCAAATTTTTGTTTCAAATCCATGTAATCTTTTGTCATAGATTCCATTTTTGCTTCTAATAATATATTTTGATTAACTAATGTTGATAATTTCTTATGGTAATGACTAATCAAAATATTCACATCAACTTCACTGTTCATAGTATCAGAATTGACCTCCATCAATTGTTGTTGTCCACTTCGGTATGCCACTGGCATCCGTTGTGAGTATAAAGTTTGAAGTGGTTATACCAGCAGTAGTGCCAGCAGCACCAACCATTTTACCAGTAGTATCGAAATAAACAATTCCGTTACCAGCTGTTGAATAATCTCCACTTTGGAAATATATTCCTTTTATATCTAGGAAACCTTTTGTACCACTTAGAACGTTACCAGTGATAGTTGCATCGGGAATATATGTGAATGATCTCTCAGGTGCATTACTAGTTTCACCCGAACTGTCATTATAGCCAAAAAATCCAATTTTATTATTTGATATTCCAGTTCCAGTATTGTAGTTAAAAGAAATACCACGATCAGTATTAGTATCAAATCCATGAGTTACCGTCAATTGGTGTTGATCTGCAATACCACCAGTAGTTTGACCATCAATGAATATAGTGGAAATTCCAGCAGATTCTACAAAAGAATTAATTGTTGTAGTGCCAGCACCTGGAAGTGAAGAACTTCCAGTTATCTGGTCTCCTGTGTTAATTCCTGCAATTGAGTCAACAGTGATCGCAGAAACTCCAGCACCTACACCAGCCGTTACAGTTCTTACACTTGTAACATCACCAATATTCATTATTGGATCATTTAATGATGTATTTGTAGAATTTACAGTGGTTGTAGTTCCATCAACTTGTAAACTACCTTTAATTACAACCATTCCGTCACTATCTAAACCATCTGGATATGGGTCAATGAATAGAGTATTTCCACCTCCAGATTTAGTTCGAATAATATTAGATGAAATACCAATATTATCAACAGTTAGACCATCATTTGTTCCATCATTTTTAATTTCAATTTGAGTGTTATATACCCATGTTGCACCAGTTACTTGTATCTTGTCTGTTCCATTTTCATCATATTCAATACTTGCATCTTCACTAGTACCAAAGGTTAATTTGGTATCATCATTGATTATTACTTGCCCGTTACCATTAGGTACAAAAATTATATCCCCATCTGTGTTATTTGAATATATTGTATTTCCATCTAATGTAAGATTATCTACGTTCCATTGGTTGACTCTTGGTAAATTTGCTATAGCAGCACTACCCTCTCCATAACCTGTGGCACTTCCACCTGGATGTCCTGAACTTGATCTATCAAGAATTGGTATGAACCCATTTGCTAACGTACCGCTATTGGCATTTGCACCACCAGCAACTGTACCTGGTGCATTACCCATCAAATCAGTAAAATATCTACCACCAATTACTATTGGATCTGGATCTGGACTTGTATTATCTCCAACGAATAGTCTTGAACCTAAATTTCCGTGAGCACCAGGTGCAATCGTAACTGCAAGTTCACCGTAGTTTATAGTTGACGGAGCAGAGTTGCCAGTCGATCTTTTTACTCGTATTATGCTGGCCATTTAAAAACTTCCCCCATTAATGTTTAAATTTTGTGTTGCTCCTGGCGTTAATTCTGAAGTTGCTTCGAATTTACTAGTTGATGCGTTAAAGACTAATACCATTCCATCTTGAAGTCCACCAGATATATCAACATCTGATAAACCACCTAAAGTTCCTCCACTTCCAGATATAGTGGATATAACTTTTTTGGCATTTCTTGAACCGACTCTGACTTTAATATCAGCCATGTTAATTAACCTGTAGTGACTCCAGCAGTAACAATCGCACTTCCACTAACAATTCTTGTTTTTAAAGAACCATCATTTAATAACACATCATAACTGTATCTACCTGCTTTTAAGATAGATGTAATCGTAGATCCCAAAGATATTCTCAACTGTCCTTGCGTTCTATTTGGAAATGACACCGTAAATGATGCCTTATCATTTAAAGAAGCAGGATGTTTTTTTAGTTTTGATGTGGCTGTATACCCACTCAAATCTAAAGGTGAGTTTGCTGAATTTTCCAAATTAAAAACTTGGTCAAAATCAGCACCAGCATCAATTATTATGTTACTAATATATGCTGCCATTATTTAACTAATTAGAATCTATCTTGGAATATTTATAAATCATTTATTCATAATGTTTAGAAGGAGAGTTTTAATCTCATTCATATCCTGTTTTAAAGAATCCAAATCACTACGCATATTATCAAATTTCTTTTTTTCCTCGTACTTTTTTTGAGAAAGTTTCATAAATTTATCAAATTCACCTTTATTTCGATTCACAATTGCATTTGATTCTATGTCTCTGACATGAGTTTTATCAGTTTCTACTTTTAAATACTTTTTCATTATTCTATTTCAAATGATCTGAGAGCAATTGCTCTAAAGTTTTTAAGTCGAGGTGGTTTTGCCTGATTAGTTGATGTCATAACAACTTTAATCATAAATGCGTTAAATTGTGGGGTATTTTCCGCAGTAAACTTATATTCACTGAAGGTACTACGTTTTGCATTTGGTTTTACTGTAGTATCTGGCAATCCATTTGCATTGAATGGAACATAACTTTGTTTAGAACCATTACCATCACCTCTAACTAATTTATAGAAAGCTCTAATATCGCCTTCTGCCTCTCGATGTCCATCAAACTGAACCATTAACGAATTTGAAACAAACTCCAAATTAATTAGTTTTGTTTCATATATTGCATTGTTTGGATCTGAACCTGAAACCTTTGTTCGACTATCAGTCTCAAAATTATCAACTTTATCATCAACTAAATTACTGAGCAATACTGCGTTAGCTGTATCCAAATTAATCATTGGAGATACATCCTTATTATTAGTTGAAAGTGTTAATTCAAGAGTAAGAGATTTATTTTTATCAAGTATTTGTGCTTCATTTGTGCCAGATGCAACCATTCTTGGAGTATCAAAATAATTAGTTTTATTCAATGCAACAGTCTCATAACCCATATCTTCAAATGAAGCTTCGTTTCCACTTAAACTTGTTCCTGAAGTAGTTTTAATTCTAGCAGAAATACTTGTTCCTGTGGGTGTAATTGATGTTATCTGTGGGTCTATTGCCTCAAATGGGATATTTTGAGTTATACGTACATCATTTCCACCACCAGATTTGGTTGTATTAAATGAAACTTCAGTTGATGCTGTGGATACTTTTACATGATAACTATTAAATGTTTTTTCTCTAGGATCAATATCGTGTCTTTTGTTAATTTTTCTTAGAGAAATACCATTAAATTCATACTTAAATACGTACGCCTTTGCTTTATGATCTGACTTTCTACGATCATCAGTGCCAGCATCTATAGCTCTACTAATATCTGTTAGAGTATTACCTGATACACCAGTGTATTTGATTACTTCCTTGTCTATCTGGACAAAACCAGGAAAAGATGTGGTCACTGTCTGACCCTCGAAAGTATCAAATCCAGTTGCATTTGCAAGAGATATAACAGAAGTATCATCATCAATTTTTTGTGTCAATGTAGTTGGTTTAACGTCTGATTTGAATCTTCTAATTCTAACTTCATTTGTGTTCGAATGCATTCCATGATTTTTGTGTCTAACCTTCATCGTGTATCCATCTCTTATTGGATCCTCAATAACACCTGTTATATCAGCGTTAGCGATTGTATTTTGACCTCCACCATTAGGATAATGCTTCACATCCAAATTAGTTACAAAATTATTTTTAACATCATCTAAAATAATTATATTAGTACCACCAAGTCCAACATGAGACTTTACAACAACTCTGACTCCAGATCCAGAACCAAGAGGATCTAACATCAATAAATCACCAGGTGCATAACCTTCACCACCGTTCTGAATATTAATGTTACCAGCAGTTACTGCTCCAGAAGAAACTGTTACATCTGCAGTTGCACCTTGACCAAATCCAGTTAAACTTGTAAATCCAATTCCAGTATACGACCCGTCTACTAGTCCAACACCAGTTCCAACCACTGTTAGATTATTACTTGACCCTCCAGCTTTTATTGGGCCTCCAACAGCAAATACTTTTCCTGTGTGAATAAATCCACTCGCAGTTTGTTCAAATTTATCTCCTTGTGTAATTACAGTCTGAGTTGTTGCTCCTAATTTAACACTAACTCTTTTTGAGAATGCAGTAATTGGATTTTTTCTCTTAATATGGTGCGGTCTTATTTTTGAATTATAAAGTAAGACACTTGATGGAGCATTAGTTACAAATTCTGCTTTATTAAGTATGAATTTAAGATCTTCGTATTGACTAGCTGTCCATGTACGATTATTTTGTGATTTAAATAAAGAACCTAAAGTTGGTTGTTGTGCATTTAATCCTTGAGTTATTAAATCAGTTTCACCCATTCTATTAATAAACGCCAAATAATTAAGAGTACCAAATGCCATTAATACTATACAATATTCATTTCCACTTTGTAAATAAACAGGTGTCTTAAATTTAAATGATGATGGAATACTACCATCATCAGAAATTTTAACATCTTTTACTTTTATTTTAGTTTCACCAAATGGAACAACCGTCGAAGTTGGAGAACCATCTCTCATTGTTCTTATTTGAATAGTGACTGGAATTTTTTTATCTTTTGTTTTAAAGAATAAATCACCACCTGTTATAAAAATACCATTCTCATAAGTTTCAGATTTTATCATGAATGATTGTGCTAATGGATCTCCTCTTCTTCTTCGGATTCTATCTCTTCTGAAATCTACATCTACTTCAGTTGTAGTTTCAGTTCTAGTTCTGTTAAATTGTCGAGTTACATCTTCTCTTCCAATTTCTACCCTTTCTACTTGTGGTTGTTTGATTGATAGAGTTTGTGATTGTGTATTTGTTTGATATCCACTAGAAAAGTATTCTGCTTCTGCTGAACTAGAACCAGGATCTAATATAGCTGCATTACCAGAATCAGTAGTTATTCTAATTGTATTGTTTCCAGTAGTAAAAACAGGATTACTCGCAATTTTTGGATCAGGAATATGTAAAGAGAAAATTAAATCTCCCTGTTCATCACTGAATAATGCTGGAATTCCTACAGTTGCTTCTGCAGATCCATCTGCGTTCACAAGTTCCATTCCCCTAAACACATATCCACTATTTTCAACGTTATTTTCTAATGATAAATCAGCAGTATCAATATTCAACACTTCACTAGTGCTTGAATATGCTGAAGATAAAGTTGTGTTTGGATATGTTAAATTTGTAATAGTTTCGGTTGGATTGTTATATGGCCCTTCTTTATGATTTAAAGTCGCAACTCTAAATTTAATTTCGGGAACTGAAGTTGTTTCATTGGACTGAGATATACTTTCAACAATATCATTAACTGCAAAAGTTCCTTTTACCATGCTAATTGGAAGAAATTTAGGAACTGCATAAGGTGTTAAGTCCGTATTTTCCATAAAAACATAAAACCTTGTATTTGGTTTTAATCTTTGGGCAAAAACCTCAACATTTCGAGATCTTACATTGTAAGAAACATTCATACTTACAACTTTAGTTCCCAAATCTATAACTTGCTCACTAGCAGACAACTCCAAACCAAATTCTCTTTCGACACCACTTTCTTCAAATGTTTGTCTTATTGTGTTTCTAACATCTGTAGTAGTAGTTGTAGTTATTTCCCATGCTCTTGTAGTTCTTCTTCTACTCACATCAACGTCTCTATTTAAAACTTGTCTTCTAATAATGTCTTCATCAACTAAAGTCGCACTATCTCTACCATTCCAAGTAGTTTCATGAGAGTTCCAGAAACTTGATGCCATTCCACCATTCTCGTCATCAACTCCCAATAAATCTGCTATACCATCAAAAACACTATCAACTTGAATATTTTGAGAAGGTAATACTGTCTCTTCAATCCAAAAATCTGAACTTGGTGTTAATTCAAGTGTCCCAATAAAATTAGTAACAAGAAATGGATTTAAATTTTCAACTCTAGTAGCATTTTGTTGATCTATAAATGGAACTTCTGTATAATTTAAAGTTAAAGCAGACCCTCCTCTTGTAATGTTAGAATCAGCAAAATCATCAGTAAATCTATAGTCAGTGGTTATTGGATTTTCAGTTGAACTCTTCGTTTCAAAAACTAATGAAATATTTCTTTCTGTAGATCTTGGTCTACACTCTCCTCTTATTACATCAATATCAAAATTAGAATCACCTCTTAAATTGTGCGTTTTGTGACTTTGAAAATTATCCACATAAAAACCAGACTTAAATTTATCTAAACCAGTGTTAGGATCTTTAACTGATAAGTTTTTAGTATCACTTTCAAGTAAAGATAAAGTAGTATACTCTTCTAAAGTTTTAATTCTATTTTCAAGACTACCTATATCTCTCATTGTATATCTTTTATGAGGAACAGTCTTAGTAATTGTTTCAGAAGCGTTGCGAACATATGGAGGATATGAGATTGTTGCAACTTGGAAAGCTCCCTCATCATGAAGTGGTGCTTTAGGATTTCTTGATGGTTTACCCTCTTTTATAGTAAATTTTCCCTCTTTAGATAAGTATAATCTATCAATTCTCCCTAAGTAATAAGAGTAATCAACAACAACAGTTTTGTTTGTAACCACTGTTTCAGATCCTGATGTTGAAAAACTTCTAGATGCGTACGAAAATGGAGATTTAGTGCTTGACATATTATATGGAGACACTCTGGGTCTAAAATCTATATAATCAGAAGCATAAGAATCAAAAACAAATGGTAAATCATTTGAATAATCAAGATTATTATAACTATTCACTGTTTCAATATTACCAGAAGATTCATCATTACTGAAACGATCAAAAATAATTCTTAACTTACGAGTTGGTTTTTCTACATCAGATTTTCTAACTATTCTTGCATAATCCACAAAATCATCTCTATGTCCATTATCTAAAGTATAATCATCAATTATATTTTCATCGCCAATGGTTATGTTATCTATTTTGGCTATGATCCCAGATGCCATCAGAGTAATATTTTCCTCTACTTGGAATGTATTATCGTTTTCGTAAACAAAAGACAACTGAGACGCTGCTACAACCACTACACGAGCAACTGCACCTGATTCTGCACCAACAAATTGATCACCAACTAATACATTGTCTATAAATGTATCACTTTGTTGACTAACACTTATTGTTGGTAATTCTGGATCATTCGCATCATTTGATTCGAAAATTGCTAAAATACGATTTGCTTCTGGGAAGTTTAATGATATCTCTTCATCTTGAACTCTTGTTCCATAAACTTCACTAAATTCCAATCCATCACTTAAAGATGTTGATCCAATACCAGATCCTGATAACTCAGATCTGCTAACTATTAAGTCATGACATCTTACTAAAGATTTTGCTTTAGAAACCAATTTACTTCTTCTTACTGCAACTGTTAATTCAGCAGATCCGTTTGGAATTCCAGAAATTACAACTTTCTTAAGATCATCAATTACAGATACTTGTGGTTCAAAAAGAGGTATGGGCACATTACCAACTTCCAAATAATAATTCTCTGCACTAAACAACTCAAAAAATAATTCACTAGTATCTCCACCAAGATTAGTAATTTCAAATGTAACAGAATTTCCTGAAGCTGTATTTGAAAATTGCTTTCTGGTAATATAAGAACTATCTAAGACATTCATCGATGCCACATAATCATTTGCCAGTCTGACTCTTAAACCAGGATTATCAGACTCATTTAGAGTTGGAATTACAACACTTAAACCAGATCTAGTTCCGTTACTAACAGTACCAGTACAAACACCAGCTACATTTGGAACTGATGCAATATCTACATCGTTTTGATTGACACCTGTAACTCTGTTAAAAGTAGGATCATTTTGACCTGCTGTTCCGTATGAAATAATATCACCAACATGTAATTGACTTCTAAAATCAGCAACTTGAGGAGACTTTAGTTTGTTACCACCACTTACAGTAAGCTCAATACCATCGTTAAATACTTTCTTCTTAGTGTTTAAAACTGTGTTCGCAGCAAAGTTTACACCACTAATACCATTAACTGATTTGATGGATTCGATGTTATTATCAACTATCTCTGTAATATTATTACCTGAATCAATTCCATTTATTAAAATTGGTTCATTAAGTTGAAATTCTCCACTTACATCACGAAGATTCACTTCTATTCCGTCAGTAACTGCTGAAACTGCGTGTCCAGTGGATCCACTAAATTTTCCTTTTACATAAGAATCTTCAGCAATTGTTTCGTTATTTGATACTTTAATTTTTGTATAGAGTTGAATATCATAAAGTTTTAAATCAAATGCAGTGGCTCCAATACCTGCAACTGCTTTTTGGTTGAAATCAAAAACTCTGGCATCTCCAATAACAGATCCAGTAGTAGCTTTACTAGCACTTAATCTTCGATCTCTTAAATTTATCTTCGCATCATCACTAAATCCAATTTTTGGCATTCCTTTTACATGTGTAACTTTAATTGAAGTTCCAACTCGAATCGGAACACTTTGATTATTAAGTGTTTTAGTGGTTCTTGGTTTTAATACATCTAAAGATGTAGTTGATATTTTATCTACCTCATAACCTCTTACGTAGGCTTTTCCTGATGAAATTTGCAAACAAACTGAGTCATCACCAGGAGCATTTCCATTTGAAGTTGTTTGTGTATCAAAATAAATTCCTTTATTGCCAAGTCTATTATTTAAAGACTCTCTCACTTCAAGAGAAAAAGGTTTCACGTAGTAATCACCAGATTCATCATAAGTTCTTCTTGCTAATTCCTCTGCAAATGTATTATAATCTGTTTTTGTTACTATTTCCTCTACGTTTCCGTTTTCAACTCTAAAAAGTTCGACAAAATTAGAATCATCTTTATTAGTCAAAGATTTTTTATGCAATCTTGTAGATAATTTAAATCTATCAGCACCAGGTGCAGATTCGTTTGAAAAACCTTTAGCGTTATCATATAAATCGGAATTTACTAGTGATGGACTTACAACCTCTTCTTTAAGTAAAAATCCAACTCTATAACTAGGAGTATTTGTATATTGATCTAATATTATCGTGGAAGTTACATTTTTAACAAAAAATCCTCGAATAAAAAATACTCCCTCACTTACTGAAAGTGCAGATCCAGTAGATGTTGAGTTAGAAACAATACATCTTGCAAATTGGCCTTGTTCTGCAATACTAGTATTTGCATAGTTTACACTAGAAAGAGTTATAAGATTTTCACCATCAGCAAAAACTTTTGTTTCTCCATCAGGGCCCGATTTTGTATATTTAACATACAGAGTATCAAATCCATCAATTGATTCTGAAGATGTTAATCTATTAACGACAGTTGCTTCAACACCTGTGGTTTCACCTTTTATTTCAATTTTATTATCTGCTAAAATATTAGTATAGGAACTAACTGGAATATTTAAGAAATTTGGATCTATCTTTACTGCTGTATAATCTGAATCATATGTAATTCCACCAGGAATAACCATGGATCCTTCTTTAAAAAAGTGTTGTCCAAATTTTTCAACTTGATCTTGAAGAATCGTTTGTAGAGTTGTTAATTCTCTAGCCTGAATCGGGAATCCTGGTTTAAATAAAACTTTGTGATAGTTCTTACTATCAACAAAATCATCAAAATATGGGGAAACGTTTAAATTAGTATTTTGTGGCATTTTTTTAGAACTCTATGACGATTTTTACTTCCTCTTTTTGAGACTCTGTTCTCGTTATTGGTGCTCGATTGTCAACATATATGATATCTCCAGAGTATTTTTTAACATCTGGACTTGCCTTTCCGTTAACAAATGTTTGACCTAAACTTTGGTTCTTTCCAGTTGCTATAACAACAGAATCACCGTTAAAAGTAGTATCAACTATTCCTGTACCAGTTGCTGTAGAACAATTAATTGTATTTCCAATTGAAACAAAATCCAATTTTTTATATGAATATTGAGAGAGTGTTGAAAATCCAACAGGTTGATAATACTTAAGAACTCCAGTGAGTGGATCCCAAGAAGCAACATAACCAACAGCAGTAGAACCAACTCCAACCGTTTGAGTTATCAATGCGTTAGCTGGGTAGTTTATATCTGATAATGCTGGGCCTCCACTAGCAGATTTTAACTTTAACGCACTCAAATTAGTTGCAGTCGTATTATTTAGAAGACCAGTTCCACTAAGTTGAAGAGGATTTTTAACTATTCCAACACGAGAAAAATCATTACCAACAATGTAATCTGGTGCATCGTCAACATTATTATCAAACTTAGAGTACACCATAACTCTAAATCCACCCAATTCACGATATATATCGGCACCATGACCTCCTTTTGGTGGAATTACAACTTCAAAATCGACTCCACTTCCTGTATTGAGATTTTTACCGTCGTAAGTTCCGCTTGTCCATTTAATTGTACCATAGGTATAACCAGATCCACCAGCAACACTTTCTACGTTTTGTATTGACCCACCAACCACACTTACTGTAATTGATCCTCCAGTTCCGTCCCCAATAATCGGAATACCAGAAATTGTTCCATTAAGAACACCATCTACTGTTACCGAAGCACCTTTATTTGTAACAACTACAGTTTCAATTTTTCCATCCACAGCAGCATCTTTAACGGACAGTGTTGAAGTGTCCCCCCAAACCTGTGGAAGTGGCACGTATTTTGAAGTTACAAATTTAACTATATCTGCTGGTTTTATACTGAAAAGATATTTCCATAGATAACCATCCGATCCATTTCCAGCTGCTTGAGGACTGTTACTAACATGTAAGGGTTCAAATAAAGATTTTTGTCCTTTTGGATTATCTGCAGTTGCTCCGTTGTTTATACAAATATAGACATTAAACTCAGAGTTGATAACATAGTAAGTAGAGTCATAAAGAGATGTTGACTGAGAATTGGGAGTCAAATTTTGAGGAGTATATCCATTTTGAGCAGAATAGTTATTTCTGTACATTTCATATACAGTTCCTGTTTGCCAATTTCTTCTTGGAACAATTCTTCTAACATCATTTGAAGTTACTTTTTTCAAGAATAACATACTATCATAGTAAAAATTTTCTTGAGCAAAAGAATCTACGGGAGTTGGCACTTGACTGGGCCAATTCTCATCACCGTAATTTTTTACTTCAATATTCTTTGGATTTGGATGTGCCAAAAAAGTATAATAATTATTTTTTCCAGATGCACCAATACCTACAAAACTGTCTATAAAAGTTTCTGCGTTTAATATACGATATTGGTCAGTGATTATTGCGGGCATTGATACTTACATTTTTGATTATTTATACCAGTTATAGAGAATAGGAACTTGTTATGGGTAGAGTCCTTATAATTTGAGTTGAAGTATCAATTCCAAGGATACCATTTTGATTGTGGAAAGTAAATGATTTTGAAGTAGCATTTCTACTTACATTTATCGCACCCCAACTATAATTTCCAGATTTGGAATAAGTTGATAAACCCGTATTGTTGGGGTTAGTGTTTATTCCTGAAATTGAATTTACATTTGCAAAAATCCTTGTCATTGAAGATCCAATAGACACAAAGTGTGCAACGTAATATACATTGTCAAGGAAATTATTACCAACACAAACGGTTTCTGGGCCTGAAGATGTAGTTTTAATTCCAGTCACTCCATTTCCAATAAACGTATTTTCAATTACAAAGTAGTCACCAGTGCTGATTCCTGACCTTGATATTTTTTGCAATACACCTCCAGCTGGAGGGCCAGAAGAATCATATATTGTTGGGTCTGGTTCAACTTCAAAAAATATTGCAGGCCCAGTTGTATTAATACCAGTTGAACTAAGTCCAATTCCTGTAATAATTCCAAAATCCCCAAAAGTTCCCACCTCTTCAATAATTTCAACAACAGCTGTAGTTCCCATACCAACAATACTTATATCATTTAAAGTCTGATCTAAACCATCAATTTGTTTAAATGACCATGCATCTTTTACATATATTCTTCCATCAGAAGGACTAACAGATTTTATAATTCCTGTTGTTGGTAATATTTGTGCTGTTAAGTAATTTCTTTCTTTAGATATATTTTCACCATCAATAATTAAGTCATTTACTTGTTTTCTCCACATTGTTGGTCTCTTAAAATTAGTATCGGTAGATATTCCCACTCCAGAGTAAGTAGTGGTTTCTACGGTGTCTGAAGCAATCAATTCATATACAATTCTATTATCTTGTTCACCTTCAACTGCGTTTGTATCCCTGTTTTTAAAGTATTGTAATCTTAACTCATCACCTGGTTTTATTGTTTCATCTACATCAACAGTTTTAAAATCCTGATCAGATCCAGTGTAGAAGTATATTTTAAATTTACTTCCTGCTTTTGGTGCTTCTGTAAATGATATTCTTGTTCCACTCTCGAAAAGAAAATCTTTATCTGGTCTTTGCAATACGTCATTAATAAATATCAAGAAATTATTTTTAAGTATAATTCCTGAACCCTCTTGAGCAACTATACTATAATACTCTCTTTCGCCACCACCTTTTGTTCGAGTAAGTAAAAAGTTCTTTCTAAAACCATTAAATTGTGAACTAATGTCATCAAGTTCAATTAGTTGACCAAAACACCATCCTGCAAATTTATCTTGAAACTTACTTGTTACAGTAATATTAAAAGCACTTGTTCCTATTCCAACTAATGGTAATGTAGTTAATTGTAAATTATCTCCAATTTCATAACCAATACCACGATCTGACATATCAAATGATACGATACTACCACCAGTCCCTACAACAACATCTATAGTAGCTCCAGATCCATTTCCACCAGATAAAGGTATGTCTTTGTATGGACTTGGAGGTGCTGCTGTAACAAAATTTAAACCAGTTGATATGCCAGTATTAGTATAACCAGTTCCTGGATTTACAATGGTTACTGATGTTACTGTACCTCCTGTTCCAATAGAAGCAGTTATGATAGCGTCAACTCCACCACCAAGTCCAACATCAAGAGTTATGGTATTTGTGGTAAATGCCATTATCTCTAAAGTTGTTCCAGAAGCTGGATCGGTTGATCTTGGATAAGGATGGTCTGTTGAATAATTATCTTTAGAACATCTAAAAATAAGTGAATTATTATCTAAAGTAACGGTATTTGCGAAAGTAAGTCCGTGATTAGGAATTGTTAATGTTAGAAGTCCAGTTTCAGAAATATAAACTGCGTCTGTTGGAGTTAATTGAGATCCACCAGTAACATTAACAGAATTGGAATTAGATGATATGAATACGTGTTTGTAATGTCTTTTGGGATTCACAACAGAAATTAATGGGGGTGTTAAATATCCAGCACCTCCACTTGCTATACCTACGGATTGTATAGTACCTCCTACTGATACAACTGCACTGAATAATGCTTTTCTTGGTGGTTCATATCCACTTCCAGATTTGACATCAAATTCATTTATAATTCCACCTCTAGGTAAATCTTTATTTCCAGAAGTTCCAGTAAAAACAATTGTTTGCCCAACTCCAACTCCAGTATTAGTTCTAGTCATCTCATAATCTGATCTAAGAATACTACCAGATTCTCTTAAGAAAGGTTTTTGGAATATATTATTGATTAAGAATGCACCAAAACTTTCATCAACTCCAGACACATCAACACTATTTGATGTTAAATTAAATGATTTTGTAGATCCATCAAATCTATCTGATATATCATCAATAATTGTATTGTTGTCATAATTTATTCTATAATATACTCTACCAGAAAAATTAGAACGAGTAATAATTCCTCCAGTTGATACTGGCCCATAAGGTGCTTCGGAAAAATATATTCTTCCTTCATTAACTCTATAATCCCCTTTAACCACTGTTACTGCTGCACCAACAGTATGTGCTGCAGCCACTGTTCCCATTTCTCCCCTTATAACATTTAATGAATTTGTGGATCCAACCCCTACTAAATTGACTTTAATTATTTCATCCTCAATTTTAAGCAGTGATTTACCTAAAATTTCTGATACATCGTTTAAAAGTATGACATTATTAGATGCCCCAAGTGCGGTTGACAACCCTACAGATATCACGGTTGTAATACCCACAGGACTTTGAATTATATTATCAATAGTAATTAAAGATCTTATTGTTGCATCTTCTGAGGGAACTGAAAAGAAACTAGTACTACCAATACCAATTACATTAGTAAATGAGACAGCAGATCCTGCAATCGCAAGACTAGCAGCAATTGCCACTTGAATAGTATTTGAATCTACTTTCATTGCAAAAATTTCTGATGGCAATAAAGTTGTTGCAGCAACACCAGCGTTAGCGTCTGATGTCTGTGCAATTCCAATTGAGTCTTGTCCCGTTTCAGGTTTGTATATTAACCTTTCACCTGTATTGAAATTATGTTCATTAATAGTTATTAGATGATCTGATGTGTTTATACCAGAAGGATTAAATTCTTTATGAAATAAAGGAGTTCCCTGAGAAAATAAATTAAAACTAGTTGTTCCTATAACTCCACCACCAGTAGAAGTTACAATTCCAGTAAATTGTGGGCTTATATCATCAATTAAAACCACTTTATTTGTTTGTGATTCATTATAATCAGTTATAATTTTTGAATTAAATATAACTAATTTTGATAAATTTTCATCTTCAGTTTCTTCACTAACCATATCATAGAAAAATCTTTCATGGACTGATGATTCTTGTTCAATATCAACATTTAAATCTATATCAGATTCTGAAGTGGGTTTTAAATTTGATTGTGATGTAGTTCCGATACCTAAATTACAAAAATTCTTAAATCCTGAGACATGAGATAAACTATCAATAGCATCTTTCCAAATCGTAAATGGAACAGCACCTTTTACTGAATATGAGAATCTTTGATAATAATCATTATCATGTATTCTCTGTGTTTCTAAATTAAGTTTACCTGTATCATCTTTCCAACCATTTAAATTGGTAGCTGTACTATCTACATTTAAATCAAAATTAAATTTAAATTGTCTGGTCACTGTTCCTTTATTGTTACTTACTTCTCCAACAACAATTTGATCAGGTTCAAATTCTGCAGTCGTATCAAATACTTTTAACGATTCAGATAACTGATTCCAACCATTTTTAGCTACAGTTCCAGAAACATTTTTTCCAATAACTTTAACTACTTCATCATCAATAAAACTAGTTCTTTTAAATATTGGTGTAAATATTGCTAAATCATCTTTTTTTATAACTCTACCAAAATTATTTTCTTCTTGGTATAGACCTCCAGTTGTTCCAAGACCAACTAATGAGTAAGTAATTTTTTCATCCCCACCTGTAGTGTTTATTCCAGTAACTGTAAAATATTTGTAATTATAATCACTTGAATTGTATCCATCAGCTTCATTCGTAATTTTAATATTTTCAACAAATATTTCATCACCTATTTTAAAGGGAAAACTACCAGAATTGTTATAAAAACCACTGTCTGATCCAGATCCTACCTCTGGATTTGGTGCTCTTAATTCTAAAGTAACTGTTTTATTACCATCCGTTGATGCTCCTTTAACAACAATTCCATTTGAATTTGTAACTGGTATTACTCTAAGATCTTCAGATAATCCAGTGTCATTTGTCAAAATTTTAACATCTTCAACTGTTGATCCATTTAAAGAAGTTTGAGCAACTATTAATGGTTTACCTATGGCTAACACATTAGGTGGACTTGTATAATTTTTACCACCTGAACTTATTCCAATACTTTCAAGAGTCAGAGTATTTTTTAATTTTAAAATTACATTACTATCTGCTTTTGGTTTTAGAGTATTATCTGGTGAAAATTCTAATCCTTGATTTAAAACTTGAGTATTATCAATTCTTCCAATATCATCAGATTCTACTGATAGAACAGCATTTACTCCAGATGTGGTTTCTATAGATGTTATAACTGGTAATTGGTCAACATTAATTCCATCACTTAAGACTTTTATTGAGTGAACTCCACCAATTTCTCCAGTTGAATTTGTGGAATAAAATGCAGATGAAAATCCTGAAGAAGTATATGAATCCACTTCAGCAGTATTTTCTAAATTAAAATTAAATCCAGTACCAGTGCCAGCGATTCCTGTAACTGTATATTCTTTATTATTAAAGAGTGAATCTATTACTTCTATTTTGGAATAATCAATTACTCTTTCATCAACTGGTAAAAATAAAGTTTTACTATAATTGTCTTTTTTACCTTGAATTCTATAGAAAAACTCATTTAATATAGAATCTCCAGTTAAAATTTGAATATTACCAGTTCCTTTAGTAATTAAATTTGTGTTATATTTTGATTTAAAGTTTTTATCAATATAAAAATCTATGTCAAAATCATTTAAACTTGAATCTGATGTTACAAAATTAATTGTATTATTCTTATAAAAAGTTAACTTTGGATTTATCTTTGATATTTGGTGATCTTGTCCTCCAGTTGATCCAATACTTATATAATTAATTGGGAATGTTGATGCATCATATGAATTTTCTGCTAACCTTATGGTGTTTATCGAATCCCTGATAACATAATAAACTCCATTATCGACTAATGGAGAAGCTGGAGTTGATGCATTATAAACTATTAAATCACCTGTTTGAAAATCATGATTATTAATTGTTATTGTAGAATTAGCTGTATTACCTATCGCAATTGCTGTATCTATAAAAGATAAAGGATTTACAACTAATTTTCCGATTGCCGAATTGTATCTAAAGTCAAAAGTTTGAGTTTTATTTGAAGTGATGTGAAGTTTAAATTTATCATTTACTGATAATCCATGTTGATTCCCTATAGTTGTCCCGATTCCAGCAACAGTTACTGTTCCATCTACTTTTCTTAAAAAACCAGTAACATTATCAACAATTTTTTCAATTTTATGGTCATCTCCAAATTCTTCACGAATATCAACAACAACGTCTTTAAAAAATACTTGGTTAGTTTTAAATGATGCCTTTTCAGTGGATAAACCAATAAAATCATCACTTATTTTGGAACAATAAAGTTTACTAATTCCAGCTAAATTAAAATCATTTGCTAAAGTAACATCTTTTGTTGCTGTGATAGTTGATCCTGTTGAAACCAACCTAACCTCATCACCATCTTTAAAATCATGATTTGGTAAGTATATTGCCTTTGCTGGAATTGATTTATAAATTGTTCCTATACCTGTATTATTTCCCATACGTCCAACAGCAACTTTTGATATTGAAGTTCCAATACCAACTGATGTAACTCCCTCAAAATAACTTACTGCAGGTAATTCTATATTTTTATTTTTTATATTTTTAGGAACAGAATATGTAAATTCTGTTTCAGATTTTGAAACTATTGTTCCTGCACTGTGAGTTGTTGCTGTAGTAGAATTATGTTCTCTTCTAACCCTATATCTATTATTTACATCATCAAATCCTAATATAAGAAATTGTTCCGATCCTATTTTAACAACATCATCTACCGCAAATTTTCGAGAAGTAGTAGAATCAGAAAAAGTGACAAAAGTTGTAATTCCAGTTGTTGGTAAATTAGGAATACTTGTAGATAAACCAGAACTAACTGTTTTGACACCAATTGTTTTAACACCTTCAATATTTTTATAAATTGTCGATGATATACCTGTAATTTCAACAATATCTCCACTATTAAGACCATGTGGGATAGTTGATATTCCTGTAACTTTTCCGTCTATTATAGTAAATTTAAGATTATTAATTATAGTATTAGTTGTGTTTACTGAAACTATTTGTTTTCCTATGACCTCATTTACTTCAGCTAAAATAGTAGGATCATTGAAATTTAAGGTATCTTTTACTTTATAACCCAATCCAGGTTCCTCTACTTTAATACCTGTTATTGATGATGATCTAATTGCATTAACTTTAATTTCTGCTTTTGAATCTAAAGGGTCTTGAAGTAAAGGATATTTTTTAAACTGATCATTTAAACCTAAATGTGTAACAGTTCTTTTATAATCACCACTATTTAAATTTTCATCTGTTTGTTTACTTGTTGCCAAATAGTTAAATGAGTCAGTTAAATCACGGTGTGAAAATGTAATATAGGGGAATGATGGGTTTTTACTGGACTTATCTATTGTTGAAAAATAAGCATAAGTGCCTTCAGGAAAATCGGAGTTAATAACAAATTTTCCATTATTTACGTCTAAGTCGCCACTTTCATTAAAATTATAATCTTTTATAAAGAATCCATTTTCATAACCAGGTGGTCTATATTTTTTATTAATTAAATCTAGCCTTTGACTTTCTAAGTTAAGTTTATATCCAGATTCCATAAAAGTAAGTCCAATTCCTGTTCTATTTCCAACTGGGCCATAAATTGGATTTCCATCATAAGACCAACCAACAATCTTTGAATGATTAGTGGTCAATTCTGTCATAACACCATCGACTAAAGATAAATCTCCAAGTAGATCACGATATTTTTTAACTGGATAGAATGAGCAAATTTTATTGCCTGTATCTCCTCTTAATTGAAGAAGTTGACTGTTGGGATTTGTTAATGCATAACTATATCTTTTTACTGAGTCTATTTGCCAATCATATATTTGAGCATTAACAATAGCACCAGAACCAGAAGGAAGTATTTTTATCGAAGTATTATTTGGATCATAACCCGATCCACCTTCAACCACAATAACATCTGTAATTTTTCCATCTGAAACTACAGATTTTAATTCAGCAAATTGTCCAATCGTCCCAGATGTACCACCTATTCCAATAACTTCAAGATTTGGTGGTGTTGTAAAATTAGTTCCACCATCTACAATTTCAATATCATTTATCTTACCATCAATGATAATTGGACGTAAAGATGCATTTTCGTCTCCAGTTAGTAATTTTACTTGAGGTGGACGTATGTAATTAATAATATCTGTTACACCATACCCAACTCCACCATCTGTGACAAAAATATTTTTTAGTTTTCCCTTAACTACTGGTGTGGCTGATGCTTTATAATAATCAGGAATTACATCTGTATTTCCAACCGATACTGTTCCGCTAATATTAATTTTAATATCTGGATATTTAAATATATGCGTACCAACACCGACACTGTTTAACTTTACATATATCTTTTTATTATAATTTGTATCTGATATTGTAGTTGCTGTACCAGCATCACTCAACTTAAATTTATCATCATCAATAATTGTTACTTTATATGATTTTGTTGTTGATAATCCAGAAATGACTGTGCCTTCAGAAATGTATTCTAAGATATCACCATTTTTAAAATTATGATTTTGAGCATAAATGTAATCATTTTGTGTGTTTATTCCAGATACTATTTCTGTAGGAGAACGCAATGGTTCTAATCTTCCTCCTGTTCTAGTTGAGTTTCTCCTTCTTGTTGTATCGTAATCTGCAGTTAATGATTGTGGAAAAGAATTACTTCTTACAGAAATTTGATGTTTATCATATCCTGATCCAGAGTCATTAACAATAATTCTATCAATAATTTTCCTTATTTTTTTGGATCTAAATGTATGAGTTTGAGTACCATTATTAGTAATTGGTATTAATTTTGTTTTATTTCTTGCTCTTTTTTCAGTTATTGCTAATTTAAAGTGATTTTCATCAATTTTTGCAATAAAATAACTCGTATTAGATAATAACCTATCTGTTACAAAACCAACATTACCAGCAGTACCTGCGATTCCAATTGGATCTCCAGAAGATACATATATAACCTCTTCACCATCAGAAAATTTGTGTGGATAATCAATAGAACCAATTTTATCACTACTCTCATCCACATTAGACTCATCAAATATGTTACTATGAGTAAATCCTCTCATTTTTGCTTCACAAATAGCCCCACTTCCATTACCTCCCACCAAACTCACAGATGGAGTAGTTAAGTAATCAAATCCTGGTTTATCTAAAACTACTTCTGTTAAAGATCCACTAAAATTTGCATTTGCTATACATCCACTTCCATTTTCATCTGATACTGATAATAAGGGAGGTTCAATAACATTATAATTATCTCCAGAATTTAAAATCTCAATGGTTTTAATTTTTCCATAATAAACAATATCATCATCTATAGGAGAATGGTATTCAACACCATTTAAAGATAAACCTATTGGCCCAGAAACATTATAATTATCATTTTTTATTTTTGGAGTTCTGTATATTCTTTTAAAATTATTTTGATTTTTTAATTCTTCTCCAGCATATAGATCTGCAGGAGTAATTGAAGGAATAGAGGGAGAAACTGAACTATTTTCTGTAATATCTAATGATTCAAATATATTTTGACTTAAATTTGGGCTACTTATAGATAATTTAATTTTGTCATCATCAACATTTTTTACATAATAATAACCGCTTAAATTTGATCCTTTAAGAGAAGTTGAAGTTAATCCAACGTAAACTTTTTCCCCATTTAAAAAATTATGATTAGGCACATCAAATTCTGATTTAATCCCTACACCTACAAGAGATTTTGATCTGTTTGTAGTATTCGTATTAAATGAAGGATATCCAGAAAAAGCAACATAGGTATTATTTTCAGTGTCTACAAAAGAATTTTGTATATTAGATAAGAGTGATGCAATTCCAAAGTTTGAAGAGGCATAATTTAATCTTTTTTTGATTATATAATCACCAAATACACTTACACCTTCTTCACACTGAAACTGTTTAGGAGTATTAATTGTTGTTACTCTTTTATTTTCTAAGATTGTAGATCCAGTATTTTTAAAAATAACATCGACTCTATCACCAACTTTTAGAAAATGCTCTGATAAGGTATTAAATGTTGCAGTAGCTGCAGTTCCTACTGGGTGTTGAATAACGTCAATGTATGATATGTTATTGTAAAACCAAGTATTAAGTCGATTATCGTCTACTGAATATTTTTCACCCAAATGCTTAACTCTAATTAATTCATCAATATCAAAATATTTTGAAACATTAACATTATCTGCAGTTCCTACAATTGATCCAACTATTCTCATTTGACAAACTTTAGTTAAATCATTATCTTCATACCCATAAACAAAATTAGTATCAATTATTGGATCCGATTCTCTAAAAAATTTAGCAATATTTGTATTTCCCTCATCCACATTACGACATCCAAAAAACTGATTACTAGATTTTGACGTATATTCTGCTAAAATATAGTTGTTATCAGCATTTAAATAGTAAAAATTCCCAGTTTCTCCAAATCCAATTGTAGAATCTACAGTGATGACCTCATTTGATCCTGATAAAACATCTACTACTTTTGTTTTTGTTGAAACTTTAAATTTATCTTTTATTGTTCCTTTTGAAAAAGATATTTGATGGTATACTTTGTTTCCTAGAAACTTAATGTTAACGTTAGAAACCGTTCCACTAGCAGTTGGATTTGTAAATGAATTTTGATATATTTTTACTCCCACTAAATTTAAAGGATTTCCAGAAATAGATTCAACAACAATATCATCAGTAATACTCCACTCAGCTTCTGAAGGAATTATTGTTTGATCGAAAGGTTTTATAATATCAACCTCTTCCCCATATAATACTTGAAAAAGAATTTTTAAAGCAGTATCAGTTCCTTTTGAAACATAAAAATCTCTTGCTCTAGTTAAAATATTTCCTACATCCATTCCATACCCAAAACTTCTTCCCTCTAAACCAGGTACAAAATTACGTCTAAATTTTTTATAAAATTCAGTTACAAAAAGAAAACTTAAATTTACTACCGATGAGTTTACTGAATGAACAGATGCATTTGTATCACTAAATGTTAAAAATTCTGGATTACTACTACTTTCAATTTCTGATATACCACTGAACCCACGAACACATCCTGTAAATGTAAAACTTTCTCTTGTAAATGTAAAGTTCCCCAAAATAGGACTAATTTTTCTATAATCAACATCTAATTTGGTAGTTGCAATTCCAGATATTGGTCTATCAACTGTTATTGAGCTAACACCAACACTAGAAACTCTCGTTCCATCTAAAACTACAATATTATCACCTCTATCGCTGCTTAGAACTGAATTTAGAGTTACAATATCATCAATAGTAATATTATTTGTTGCAATACCACTTATAGTAGTAACATAATTAGCAACTTTACGGTCACTAGTATCACTGTAAGAAATAACATTTTTAGATTCAATCATACCAATAGTTGTTTCGACATTTGGTATATTTTTCCTTTTTCCAGTGTAAGTAATAATCTCATCATCAATTTTTAAAAGTCCATATGTATCTGGAAATCCTTCAGCTCGATTTACAGTTATTTCATCATCATATGCATAAGTAAGTGACGATAAAATTACTGGTTCTGCTGGAGTTAAACTACCTGGTTCATTAACTGTTTGTTTTTCAACTAAAGAAATATTAGAAACAGTTTCTATATTTTTAAAAGATGCAATATTATCAGATAAGTAAATTGACCCATATTCACGTTCCTGAGACTCATAATACTGAGTCAAAAATTCCTTAAAAAGAGGATTATCAGATTTTATAAAATCTGGTATTTGACTACCTAAAATATTAGAAATTTTTACTTTTTTATCAGACATCTGTTATCTTGTATATTTTTTATTACTAATAAAACTGGATGGTGGTACATAATTAGTTCCAGATATATTTGATCCAGAAACAAGAACATCTTCCAGTAAATTTAATGTGCTATTTCCTGTAGTATCTAGCACTATATAAAGATTCTCTTTTGCAACAATATCATTAGATTCTGGAATTGCTTCAATTTCAACTCTATTAGAAAGGGTTGTTGATGTAATTGTTAATGGAAATAAAATTATCTCACCTTTTATATAATCAACAGTTCCTGCATTATTGTTAACATATGTTATAGCACCGTCAACAAACGTAAAAAATTTAATGATTCCTAATGATTGATCATCATTTGGAAAGTCTGTCAAATATAAATCACCATCAACCCCGTCTATTCTAAATGCAGATGAGCGAATGTTGAATCCTTCTAAATCCATATGAAATTTATTTCCATAGCAAATTTCATATGTTGCAATCTGATTTATTAAGGGAGTTAAATTTCTTCTTATTATAAGAGTTGTAATGTTTGAGGTAATTCCAGTATCAACTTTATCAATTTGAGAAACTAACTTACTATACTTTAATCTTCCACCAAAAGAATTAATATCAGCTGATTTTGCGTATCTTTCAATTTCTGATATTATTCTAGACTGTAAATTCAATTTATCATCAATAAATCCAGCATCATAAGATACAGTTGAATTAAATTCCACATACAGGTATTTCAAATCAAGAAATTCTTGTTTAATTCCAGCTACTGTATACTTTTTCAAATCATTTTTAATTAAATCTTTAGTTACATCTGATATAAATTCACCGTATTTTGGTTTTACGGTAATAAAAACTTTTCCGTACTCTGGTGGATCAAGTTCCTCTCCACCATAAGCACTTACAGAATCAATATTTGGATATAAAAATGGTATTAAACTAGTATAATCATTCGGTGTAACTGCTCTGTATTGGGACGCATAGACTCTTGGAGCGAGGTATTTAATGTTATCCACAGATTCTATTGAATCTCCATTTTCAGACCTCTGTATGGTCGTTATGAGTGATATACCGCTTGTAATTGCAACACCATTATTATCTGTTAATTTTCCAGAAAAATTAAAGTTTGCAGCACCATTTCCATCTGTTCCACTTGTGGTTATATAAGAAATATTAATTTCGGATCCATTTGATGGTTTTTTACCTAAAATACCATCCCCAAAAAGAATTTGATATTTTTCATCGTTAATTTCTTGAACTAAAAACAATCTAGATTCTGAATTTACTTCAAAAATGTTTGTATATGCGTTATAAGTCTCATTTTGTCCTTTATCGATGATATTTACACGAATAGAAGAGGTATCAATATTAGAATTTGGTAAAATAAATCTTTGATTTGACTGAGAACTATCAACTATTTCGGATTTTGTTAAAAAAGTTCCCTCGTAAATAGAAATATTTTCAAAATTAGCAATTCCATTACTATTCACATTAGCTGTAATATCATCTGGAATGGAAAATACATAATTACCTCCCCTAACTGCTCCTAATGCAACAACACCCTTATTTAATTTTACTGTCGATACAATTTGATTTGTTCCATCTATATCGGTAAGATTGTTAACATTAACACTAAAATTAATGATTGCAGTTGCTGATTTGCTTGATCTAGGCACATAACCAATATTTCTTGCTAATGAAACAACATTTTCACGTATGGTAGCACTATCAATGAAAGATTCATTAACAGCCATACTTGTATTATATGAATTAATATACGTATTATATGCTAAAGTATCGATTAAAATAGAAAAATTAGAACCTTCAAAGTCAAAATCTGTAAAATTTGAGTTTGATCTCAAATAATCTTTGATTTGTGCCCGTATAGTGTTAAAATCGAGGTTAGTAAACTGTGTAAATGACATTATATCCTAGTCGGTTGAAGTAAAAATTCGATATTTTGTGTCGGAAATGGTAATCCTTGAATTTCATACTCAATTCTTATCTGTAATTCATATGAATCAATTAAAGATTCAACAATAACGTTTCTCAATAATACTCTTGGTTCAAAATTTTTAATTAAAGTTTCAATTTCCTTTTCAATAAACGAAGAAATATCGTTTAAATTCGTTTCAAATAGGGAATCTTCGATTGATGTACCTAATAATTCATTAAAAAACCTTTCATTGATGCGTGTTCGGCATAAATTAACCACAGATTTTTTAATTGCATCCTCATTTCTCAACACAGTCACATCATTTGTGACAGGATGACGGTTAAATGACAAACTAATGTCCTTAAATGCACGAGAAATTTTAACTACCATTCAATTTGATATATTTTTCCTAATATATCTATAAAGGTTTTTAAGATATAGATCTATTTATTAGCTTTCCTTTAAAAATTCAGGTTTTTTTTCCTCTTCTTCCTTGTAATAACCATCACCATCGTATTCGCTAATCAATTTTTTACCACTTTTTACGAATTCTTGTGATTTATCCATTTTGATAACCATTTTTTTCTCCATTTTGAATTTATTTATCCTAATTCTGGTTCATTTTCTGTTTTTTTGCGTTCTTTTGCAGTTTTCCAGAAATAATTTTCTTCTGAACCCAATCCATCACGATCATGACCGTTTTCCACCTGATAATACACGGTTGAAACCTTAAAATCGGGAATCTTAGGTGTCTCAGGAGTGATACTATTGTCATAAATCCGCATTCTGTTGTTTGGATAGAGACAAAACTGTCCATTATCGAGTTCTAAGAGGTTATGACTCTTATGTTCAGCTGGTTGTTCACTTGTAGAGTAGTCAATTGCGTCTACATCTTGATGATAATTGTCTAAAGTGCAAATATAAGTGCCTGTTTGCGTTCCATAGTCTCTTGTCATCACTTCATAGTGCATTGAACCGATAAACTGCTTCTGTACTGCTACGACTCCGTAATCCATACAGTTCCAAAACTGAAGGTTATGTAAGGTCATGTCTGGTTTTGGTGTCTCAGGGTCGCTTGTGAAGGCAGATATGGGCAATTTATCAAACATTGCTGCATACTCTGGTAAATAAGTTTCAAAGTAAAAGGCACGACCTGGTATACTCTTTGCAGATACCCATACTCCCTTTACAAACTCACCATGACCACTCTTGTGGTCGGTTAGATACTCTTTTCTTACCCATACCTCATAGGAGGGTAAATTTGCAATTAAACAAGCCATTTTTAGATGTGATGATAAACTTCAAC
>VTLG01007746.1_pt1 | contig 30654 bp, 52 predicted proteins | sample 4694571 | NCBI WGS metagenome assembly VTLG01 (sample SAMN12604809, study PRJNA352737) | marine metagenome | biome: ENVO:00000447; feature: ENVO:00000209|ENVO:00000569|ENVO:01000036; material: ENVO:00002151; isolation source: viral sequences binned using virsorter ...
ATTTGTGGTCGTTCTTTTGCTGCCATCATCCAAGCTTTCATGTAATGCTCAGTCCAGAAGTCACCACCTTCATGGATGCGTATCATATCTCTATGAGGCTGGGCATCAATAGAAGCTAGGATTAGATGCTTCATAGCCAAGTAATACTTTTCTGGACTATGTGGATTCTGATCTACATAGATATTACGGACTGCTTTGAGCTGGTCAAAGTTATGCCACCTAGCATCACGGACAGCAGGAAACCTGGCCTCTGCCATTGCAGCAAAGCAACGGTATTCCAATGATTCACTACAGCCATGAGGATTGTCTGTGAGTTTACCGGTAGTGCGGTCAGCAAAGGTGTGACACTTACCAGCATGTGGACAGGTGTAACCTGCTGGAATGGAGAAGATAAGTCGATTACTTAGCTTGCCATTGCTTTTAGAAAATTTAAGTAACGCTGGTGTTGTTAGCACGTGATACTTTTTGCTTAGATCTAATTTCATAGGATTGAGTTGAATTAACCCCACTGATCTGCCATTGCATCAGCGATTCCCTGAAAGGTACGAGAGCGTATCTTCCAACGATCTTCTGATGGTGGCAACCAGTGAAGGCGTTGTCTTTGTTTGTCAGGTAGACCAGTGACATCTATGTATTTAGTGCCTACTAGTTTTGGTAAACCTTTTAACCAGAAACCTGTTTTCTTTTGTTCGGCATGACCAAACTCATATGGTTGTACATATTGTGTAGCCTTGCCTAGCTTTGATCTGGAAGACAAAGCACCCACAGGATTTTCGATACAAATCCTCGGACACTTTGCATCCCATATAGTCTCAACGAACTTAATAGCTGCGGGCTGTCTACCGTCTGCTACCTTCTCTGCCCATCGAGCTGCACCACTCACAGATAAATGAGTACAGGGTGGATGAGCTATGATTAGATCCCAGCCATTGTTTAGAATAGGAATTACATCTCCTTCTATATGATTTTTACTGGGTTGTTCAGTTGGAAGAAGGTCGCATGACCAGGCATCATGACCCTTAGCTTTGAATGCGTTACGGACAATACCTGAGTATTCACAGGCGACTAGAACTTTCATTGTAGAATTAATAATGTACGAAGATAAGATTGATAATGAAGTTGAAACTGCCTGATAAAGAAAATTTTAAATCTGCTTTAAGGATAAATCGTTGGCCAGTGAATTGGTTTAATGAGAAAAAGGATAAAGAAGATGAACGCAAGAAACGTATTCAAAAACTTTATCCTTCTGTAAATAAAATGTAACAACTGTTACAAGGTGAACTACAGACTTCTTTGAAACCAAGTAATATTATTTAGTAACAATAGATACTAAATTTATGACTGAACTTGTTTATCGTGGCGTTCGCTACAAAGTAGGTAAAGAATCCACAAATAAAAAAGAAGAAACAACATTATGTTATCGTTCTAACTCATACGTAGTTAACGGTTAGATAAAGAAAGCTAAACTTCTGCTGTCTTTGCATCTACTATGGCACCAGAGTTAGCTTCTTCCATTTTGTTCATCATGTTCTGTGCGATATCAGCACGACGTGCTGTCTCTTCAAAGAACTTCTGAGCCTTGTCAGCACCGCACACATGTTCAGTGCCGTTTGCTGTCACATACTTCCAAGTACCATCTGGTTGTATGGAGCCACATTCGAGAGCAAGTTTCTCGCTGTTACGAACATAACGTAGGCTTACATTGTGACGATCGGTAAGACCCAAGTCGTCAACAAAAGTGACACCAACATTGTAATTGCGGTCTTCACCAAGAAACGCATGGGGTTGGGGGATAAAAGGTTTGATTGCTGATAAGAATTGCATAGCATTTGATTTAATTTTTAATGTGCACAAACTGGGGATAGACTTACATCTAACGAAAGCCCAGACGAATCATATACTCTAATTTTTATATCTCTTAAACTTATAAACGAAGCCAGCCTACCAATTACTTGAGTAGTATCGGTGTCCATGTGATTCTCTTTTACTATCTAATGAATTACGTGCATACTCTTCTGCAGATATTGGAGGTTCACCACCTTCATAATCTGCAGGGTCAACTTCATAGGGACCAGGATTACCTGACCATTTACCCCATTTAGTTTCGACTAGATCATCACCATGTTCATCCCACCATTCTTCGATAAGATGCTTTTTATCAATCATGTCGTTAGGATCTTGGTTCTTTGGATCAGATAAATAGTCGTGATACCATTCTTTAAAGTTTGATCTAAAATCATCCCAGACACAATGGTCTGAGCATAGTTCTTCAGCTTCTTTGTCAGAATATTCTTTGAATAATTCATTTTCAAAGTCTCTTTGCTTTTGTTCCATGACTTGATCTGGTAGTGGGTTGTCAATCATTTAGTTTTTCCTCATATTCATTTAATAATTGAGAAGCAGCGGGAGGCTCTTCTCTTGGTAGTTTGATAACTTTGAATTCCTTAGCAGGTTTCCAAGGTTTGATTTTCTTTTGATTTGTTTTCATTGTGCTCTGTCCCAGAAACGTTTGGTTGCTCTTTTCGCAGCGACATGTTCTGTCTGTGCGTTGGTAAGTTTTGGAAATCTTTTTTGAACTACCTCTACCTCTTCTTCGAAAAGACAAAGTAATAGTTCGGTGTTGCCATTGTGACTCATTTTGTTTCTCCTCCTTTGAGATATTTTTTAAATAGATCTACAATTTCTTGCAGTTCAATTATGTAACATGTATCAACTCCACATTCTTTTTTAGCAAAGTCAACAATGTCTTCTTCACTCATACGTTCGAGATTAATCTCTCTATCTAAAGCGAAGATCACCAATTCCATTTGTCGTTTAGTTAGTTCCATTAGTCGTCCTCCTCTACTAAATAGGATGATTGATAATTAGCCCAGTCTCTTTCGACAACTGGTTGTTTGTGGCCTTTGTATTTCATCTCGTTGAGAACGTATTCTTCGAAGCCATCGAGAGAGGGTTTGGTACCATTGTCTTCGCAATGTTGTACATATTCATCTGGCTCAAAGAACACAGTAGCCTTCAGCGGAATCAAATTAATAGCCACGTCTACTCCTCCTTTTCTTCTCTAATCTCTTTCTCTCCGCTCTAATATCTGCGAAACCAGCTATCAGATAGATGTAGTAAAGAGTTGCTGCAATGCAGGCTATAAAGATCAGTGTCTTCATTTAGATACCTCCTCTGTTTGTTTGTGTCCTCTGATGAAAGTGGGTTTGAACCACTTCATAGTCCTTTGCTTTCTACCTGGCCCTTGCAAGATAGTATGCCAGTGTCCTCTTCTCCAATGAGATTTCTTTGGCTTACCTACCTGAGGTTCACCATCTTTTGGTGTGGAGTCAATAACTCTAGTTGTAAAGTCTGCTCCAAGCCAGTGAACATTTGGGACATTGTTAACTTTTACAGAACCAAATCCTTTGCTCTTTGCTACTACTTGTTTAGCTGTAGTTTGTTGTACGCTGATGATATCAGGTTCGTGTGTAAGTAAACAGAGTAAATTAATTACAAAGTTATAGGAACGATGTATTCCTTCTAAAAAGGTTTTAAATATTCTTTCTATCTCTTCATCTTTAAAAGTTATAGGAGATGCAGCTCTTATTTCTACTTGGCTATCATTAATGCATCTGGGTAGATGATCAGTGCCATAAGGCTGGGTAGCATATTTCATTTTTATCCAGTTTTTCTCAAGTAAGTTTTTCTTAAAATATTCTCTTGTATCACACAACATACAGTGACCTGTACCATCAAACGGTATGAAATAGTCCAGTTCTGTGTATGTCTTTTTGAGCAGAGTTGTTTTAGATGATTTCTTGTATTGGAACTCTTTAGTATTACTGTTGTAACTAAGTTTAGAACCGTCTTCAGATAGTAACCAAAGTCTAACCCAAATTCCATTATCAACTTGCTGGATGGATGTAGTGACAAGATCTGAATGATCTTTAGGAAATACCACTTTAATAATAGGCATAACTTCGTGATGTATGAAATCTGGTTTACCTTCGGGCGGTTTAGTTTCCATTAATGAGTTAGCTAGGTCTTTTGTGATGTAATAGTTAGGACATAAAGTTCCTATACCAAAACCTTCTCCTCCTATTTCTTCTCCTTTGGCCATAGCTTCTTTCTTCCTTTCCATCCGAGCAACATTGTACTGAAACATGGCTAGTCCTTCTCTAATTAAAATAGATTGATGAGTAGGATATCCGTAAGGAGAAATTTCTCGATCATACAGTTCCTCAGCTTTGTCTCTTGGAAGACGAAACTCAGGATTTAGCTGCTGGTTAACACCATGAGCTATTGCTAAAAATCTTCGTTTGTTTTGAGATAATGGTTTCATTTGTTAGGCTCCTCCTTGCCTTCGAGAATTGATAGTTGATTTTGAAGTTTAAGTTTGATTTTCCTGTATTCAGAATGTCGAACTCTTCTACCCAAGTCAGCGTATGTGACCAAGAATATAAGCTCTCGATATTCCTCTGCAGTCAGGCGGTTATCCACTGGATTCCTCCTTATCTGTTAAAAGAAATTCCATTTCGGAATCTTTAATTTCTGTGCTGTATCTAGGACCAACTAATTCAAACTTTTTAAATAGTTCAGACATCTTCTCTTTATTAGTCATACACTCTTCTGCATCTTTCATACAGATAAGTTTGAATTTAAGTGCAAGATGTTCACCGATGATAGTGCATTGATCCTCAACATCATTTTCGATAGTCTTGACTAACTCTTCATCTTTTGTGACTACAGACTTACATAAAGCCATAGTCACAGATGTTCTGATTTCTTCGATTGTCATACTCATTTAGATACCTCCTCAGGTTCATAGTTTGGATCTTCTTCAGCAATATGCTGTAGTGCATATGCAATGGACTTTTGTACAAAGTCTCTCTCTGGTTCACTCAGTCTTCTGTTACCAATGTCAGCTATCTGATCTACAACCAGAACTCCATCACTAAGCTTGAGCTGGATGGTGTATCTAGGCTTGTGATCAACCATTGCCAAGACAATGAAGTAACGTTTTCTGTTGATGGCACCTGCATAGCTGGAGTTACCTACGCAGTTACGCACGGCTCTACCCCAGTCAGCTAACTGGTGAGAAGTAATGGGCTGGAAGAAAGAGATTACTGAGTTCTCATGATCAGACCACATTTCTTTTCTGTTATAGTTTTCATAGAAAATTCCATCATAAGCTTGTTGCCATGTGACTTTGACAGGCTTGGCAAACAGATCCTGGGGTAAGTTAAAGTCTTCGTTCCTAGTCTTCCATTGAATACCCATGAGATGATCATGGAACTCAGTCAGACGCCAGCGACGTGGCTTAGAAAGTTCTATAGGATCTCCTTGTGCAATAACTCTTCCATCATTACCTGTAACTACACCCATTGGTGTTGGCTTATTCTCTTGGGTGTATTGAGTGCCTATAATGTCATCGAGAAGACTGATTGTGTCAGTCCATTCTCTGAAGTATCCCATGTGAGAGTGCATCTGTGAATCAAAGTCATACGAGCTGTGATGATCTTTAGCATTGTGTTCTTCTGCTGCTTTTCTGATGAACTCAAAGAAAGTTTTGACTGGCATCTGCTTTAGATACTTCTTCTTCTTTTCGACGATCTGTGCTTGTGCCTCAAGCCACTCACTTCGGTCATAAGCACCTCTGCTTCTGTAGTAACCCATGTCCTTTATAGGAGAGGGAACTCTGATCAGTAGCAGATATTCTTCGTAGGTCTGGAAGTAATCAATGGGAGCATCTGGCCACACACTGAGAATGTAATTAACCCATTTGATTATATGCAGCATACGTTCGATGGGAACAGTTACAAACTCCATGGTCTGATCACCAGATGCTTCCAGTCTGTTTTGAGAATGTTTCAGTGCGAAGTGCAACATCTTTCTGAAGAATGGTTTCTCAACCATGCCGCCTTCTTTCCAGAAGGGATCTCCGATGTTGTGTCTACGTTCGTAGAGATCGAGGGGATTCTTGTTGGTAAGACGGAACAGCAAAGCCTTGAGACTATCCACATCCCATTTCTTCATGGGGTCTAGTACCAAGTATTTGTTCTCTTCTTTCACTTCACCACGATAACCTAAATGTTCCCAGTTCTCCTGTCTGTGTTCATAGTTCTTCCTGATCACATAGCCAAGAGTGTTCTGTTCAGGAAAGATACGATTGAATAACGGAAGATCTCTAGTTCCGTAGTAACCTCTTTGTTCATCAGCAGTTTTCCAAACAGGTATACTACCTCTTAGAACTCTTCGCCATTCTTTAAGTTGTTCTTTCAGACTGCCTGACTTTTCATGCCAATTTTCAACCTTTCTGTCAGTGAAGATACCTTCAGATGGCTCATAGTCATGTCCCTGTTTGATCATGTCCTTGGTTACATAGACTGTCATGTAACGCCAGTTAGTTCTGCCAACTTTAATTTGTGAGCAGTCGTTCCAGCTGTAACCATTGAAAGCATTGTCTCCTAGGTGCTTCAGTCTACGATTTCTTTCATCATCATATTGATTAGGTCTAAGGAATATCCTGGAATCTCCTCCCTTTCCATAACCGATGAAACGCTTTTGGTTTGAGGTAGTATCTTTGAAAGCAAAGCTGTAACCATAGACATATTTATTGGTATGGGGTATCCACAGGCATGTCCACATTCCTTCGAAGTGATATAAAAGTATTCTTCTCTGTACTCGTTTGCCATTACTGCTATGCACTAATCTGTCTGTCAGCTGGAAGGTAAGTGGCTTACCATTTTGATGTCTTATCTCTTCTTCATATCCTTTCTGTTCTGGATAGGTTAGATCTAGATATCTGTACTTCAACTCGTTGGTACTGATCCTTTTGATCAGCTCTTCTCTGTTGTAATTCTTTGGCAGAACATCATTGGGAATCAGTAGATCCAATGGAGGTAGTCCAAGATGAAAAGGCTTACTGGCTTTTCGGACTGCCTTCTTCTTTTCTGCTTCTACCTTGCGGCGTACCTCATCATAAGGTGTGAGTTTCTTTTGCAAGACACTCGGAAGTTGAAATTCCATGGCAAATTGTAAGTTGAATTGAATTATCTGCGTGTAGGATACGCAGCCCCCATAGGATAAAACCTATCTCTTCCTCTTTACTTAAATCCCTTATACTTCCTGCGTAGCAAGAAGGACAGGAGTTTATGTTTGAATCTATATGGCATAGGTTTAAACATTTTATCAAAGATTTGATAGGCTTTATCGAGAGTTGCAGGACTTGAAACACCTTGTAAGATCTTGTTTACAAAGGAAGTCCTAGGAGCACGAGGTGTAATCATTTGTCCTCTGCCTTTATCAATCTGTGTTGAATATGTTTGGAAGGAGAACCACTGTTCGAACCTTCCCATTTAACCATGTAGAAGTAGTTAATAGCACCAGCTGCGTTGGTACTTGTATCTACATCTGTGATGGTACCGTACCTGGTTCTGAAGGTGTTACCTTTAATAGTACCCATGGCAGCTGCTTTACGATAGACACGGTCACCTATCTGGTAACGTTGACCTACGGTCTGATGTTTCTTAGAGATTGCCATCTTTAGATTCCTCCTTTGGTTTAGATTCAGATTGTTCTTTGGTCTGCAGTGTGTACTGCTTTGATAGACCAGTGCCAGATACAGAGGTAAGACCCTGTACTGTCTTCTTGTGCAGATTGTAGTTGAGGTTGCTCTGCAACTTACCCAACCTACCTTGAGCTGTGACAGACTCAATGCCATGGCTGGCAGAGAAGTTCATTTTGATGTCACCCAATCCAAACGGAAGTTTGAACAGAGTGACTCTCTTCTTAAATCGAAGAGGTAGTTTCTCTTTACTCATCTAGTCCCTCCGTGTTTAGATCATCAGGTATTAGTCGTTGTGTGAAATCAGACGGGTCTACACCTTCTGGTAAGTTATCCATTTGAAATAACTCTCCAGTCTTTTCGTCATAATAACCACCTACAAAACCCATTCCTTTTTGATCTGCGAACGCTTTCAGCTTGGCAACCATCTCCATCTTCTTCAGTCGGTTCATATCGACAGAATCTGGGATGCGTGGTTTGTTGCTCTTTCCTTTCGTCATTAGAGATTACCTCCTTGTGGTTGTTGTAAACGTTTAAATTTGAATTCGTTGGTGATTCCAGGGGAGATCACGATGTTTACTGTCACAAAATCATCCTTGATAAACACACTGGTGTGACTGGGATTTGTGAAGTCATATTGGTGAGAATCGGAGGATTGGTCTTGCATTTATTATAAAAAACATTAGGTCGATAGTACATAATAAATGTAGTTATTTCTACCTATGTCTTCATATGGAAGCAAACGCCTTCTCCTCGTACCAATCTTTCATTCTCTCCTTGAGATTCTTAACCGAAGTATCAGAACCAAACATCAAAAAATCCACGGAAACCCATGAGCCATTGATGAATTTCTGATACTCCACAGTGTGTGGCTGTTGTGTTGGTATGTACCTTACTCTGTCGAGTGTGTTGTTCTCACGAGGGTAGTACCATGCTTGAATGTCTGGTGTCATAGCTTTGGATGTAATGAATGTAAGAGTCTGGGACTTACAGCTGATGTTTGGGGACATCATCATGCCCAGTTAATTACCACCAAGAGTAATAAATAACTTTGCAGCCTTTGTTTAAAGCTGCTTCTGCTTTGTCACAGAATTCGATATCGGTTTCTCTGTAGTATTCATCTGATGAATCACCAAAGAAGAAACCTGTGGTGTTACCATATCCACCATTGAGAGTCTTGTTACGGATGTCCAAACGTAAACGTTTGATATCATCTAGTGTCAGTTCTACCTCTTCTTGGTTGAATGGATCACCTAAATAGGTTTGATTGCTGTAGCCTTCTCCAGTGATTGGATCAGGATTGGCAGTGTCACCATACTTCCGCTTACGCCATAGGCGTTCCATCCAGCCTTGCAGGTTGGGATGTTTACGCCACGAGACAAGCTGCTCGTCTGTTTCATCATTAGTAGCAGTAGCAGGTCTGCTGTAAGCTAGTTGATCTAGTCCCATAGTCTTAGTAATGAATTGAATAGTGACCTGGCATCGTCAGGGCAGGGCGGTCAGTTCCTACCGACTCCCCGAAGGGAGTTTCGCCAGTTACTTGGCAGATACAAGCTCAGGTTGTACTACCTCAGCAGGTTCTTCCTTCTTGGAAGATACACGCTCAGTGTAGGCATAGTTGAGAGAGATCTCAGGATGCTTGAGCGTTTTGTTAGCACCATCTTGGGTGTAATGAGAACGGATACCAGTTAGATCAATGTCACCATGGACAACCACACGGGTGCCAGTAAGGTCTTCACCATTCTGGGTAGCCTTGAGCATACCGTTGTTGTCGGTGTATTTGATACGGATACTGTTCTTCTTGCTGTCTTCGCAAGCGACAGTCACAGCAAGGAATGTGTCGTACTTGTCTTTGACACCATCGACGACTTTAGTATTGATGATGTTGCCAGTAAAAGTAGCTTTCTGCATTTGATTTACAGTTGATTGAGTGGTGCCCATCTCCACAGGAGGCAAGGTCGAAGGAGGGAATCGAACCCCCCACTGGTGAACCAGTTCCAACATCTCGACTATCTATTTCCCATATGCTCCAACGTTCTTAAGGAATATATAGAGCAGTATGGTGATACAGATAATGACAATGAGTGTAGTCATAATGCAAAGTCAGGATCTTTAAATACAGTTAAGCCGCATTGCATAACTTTGGCAAGATCGTTGTCACACTCTGGCATATCTTTAATCTGGAAAGACCAGAACAGGAAGTTATCTGAGTTGTGACCTAACTGTTGTACCTCAGATAATATCTGGGTGAGTTCAGGAGTTAGTGCAGCAAGAGACATAGTTACCTCTGGGTTGAATTGAATTAAGTTATGAGGGGAATCCCTCAGTCTGCCCTAAGAAGAGCAGAGGGAGAGAGTCAAGGAAATAAAGACAGGAATAATGGAGGTATTTCACAACGTGGATAAGTATCTGGGGAAGGTTCCTCATAAACTATTACGGTTTCATCAAACATTAATTCCTGGTCTAGTTCAGCATCTATGCGAGTTTCATAGGTTTGAAATACAGTACCGTTTGGATAACAAAGTTTGTACATGATTAATATATAAATAGTATCGATCACTCCAAAAATTAAATCCCATACATGTCTGCGAGTGGGCAAACAATGTACAGGATATAAGTAACGAGCGAACGAAGTGAGCGAGTGGCAGCCAGTTGTTATATACAACAGCAGCGAGCGTTAGCGAGCGGGGTGCACGTCAAGTGCGTTAGCTGCTTTATGCATCTTCTGAGACACATACTTACGACTAGTGTCCAGCCAGGCGGTGCCGGCTGAACGTGTCTTAACATACATAGGCTTGAAGTCAGCCTTGATACCTTTGAGAGTGTTAGAAAACATGGCAATAAATTAAACGATGTAATGATTCGGACAAGCTCGAAGACTTGAACTGAGTAGTAGCAACGATTGTTACAGGTAATTACAGTTCTATCTCGGCTCTACTGAGCGAGAGATCTTCACCTAATTTCGTGCGGGAATCAAGGAGAAACTCGACGAAAAACCGGCGAAACATCAAAGAATGTAACTAATTGTAAACAAATGTTACTATCATTTACTCAAGATTTCCAAATCCCATGGATCTATGCCGAAGTTAAGTACCGAGCGAGCGACCAACGGGAGCGAGCGGTGAAGCCGCTGCGTAAGGGCACACGGTACTTCTTTTTTTTCTATGCAGTATGTGCAACGGGCGGGCGGGTGGAGAAGGGTCGAGTAATTTTGTACCCTATTTAGTCATATAAGGAGCCGATTTTGTAGTAAAAAACCCTAATTAGCCCAAAAAATCACCCAAAAGTGCCGACTTCTAGGTGATTAAAAGTTACGAGTTTTAAATATTAGTTATTTTTACTTATTTTCTTTAAATATATTTGCTACTTTTACCGCTTTTTTAAAAGCTTCTTCATCTGGGACCTCAAAGGCTAAAGCTTTTCTTGCTTCTACAATAAAACTCCTTACATCTCCAGGAGTTTTTCCTTTATCTACCATGTCTAAAGCATGTTCTTTTATAGACTGTAGTCCCATAACTTTATCTTTACGGCTTTCAAGGTCCATTATTGATATTGACTAAGTAATTTACCTAATTCAATGCTATCACGAGTAGATTTCTTGCTCATAGAATGTATAAAAGAGAAAATGTAGTGGCTAAGAGTAAATGAATCCCTCATATCAGTCTCAGTATTACCAACAGCAGCCAAATAACAACAATTTGGGTCTTTTAACGACTGGAGCACTGGCAGGAGGTGGTCTTGCTACTGTTGCATTCTTAAATGATGGGAAATTACTTAAAGATCTTACTGGAAAGAAAGATTTAAAAGAAACTATGGCCAAAAGTGGAGAGACTGTCAGTAATGTAGCTAATAAAGCAGGTAAATATGTTAAACAGAAAGTTAGTGAAGCAGATGGATTTAAACAAAGGATGGCTCAAGAGCTAGAAGCAATACTTAAGAGTCCTAAACCTGATATACGTAAAGTAGAGCTTTATAACCGTATGGCTGCTGATTTACGAGCAATGGGTGTAATAGTAAAACCTTTGAATATGGAGAGATTAGGAGAATTGATAAGTAATTTCAATGCTAGTAGAACAGGAGGAGTACAAGTAGGTAGCTTGAAAGACAGAATGGCAGCAGGCTATGACAGAAACATAAATAGAATTAGAGGAAGAAGAGGGTAATGAGTATTCAACAGGTACTAGCTGTTATCAATCAGAAAAATAAAGCTAGTTTCCCTAATCAGGAGGCTCAACGGGTCTTTGCTAAGTTACAAAAGAACCATAATGTACGTATGGATCAGGTTAGCCAAGCTAGTTCCTTAGCTGATCAGTATTTACAGAGTGCAGTTTCTAAAAATCAAATAACAGCTCCACCTGTCGATGCAGGAGCTAATACTGCTTCTCTTCAGTCTGTTGGGAAGATTCTTCCTGATCAGACTGAGTTAGTGGCAACTGGGCAAGGATTTGTGAAAGAGAAACAAAACCTTCAGAACGCTGGTCTTCCTGGGAGTTCATTGGAAAATAATGTTAGTTCTGCTAGTGTAGCACTTAATCAGGTAGCTGGTGTAAGAGAGTTACAAAGAAATAGAGAACTTATACAACAAGAATTACAATACCAAGTAGACACAGGAAATTTAAAAGTACCTATTAGCGAGTCTCTTAATCTTTCTAGTTCTAAAGCTTTAGCAGATGAGTCTGGACAAAAGAGAGTATTACAGACTGTTCCTCCTAGCCTTGTAGAAAGAAGGTTAGCCCATCTATATGGAAAAAATTCTAGTAAATTAGCTGGTAATTATGGAATAGATCCGATTGAGCAGACGCAACGTAAACAAAATTTACAACTATTTACTGGTATAGGTGATAGAAGACTGCTTAATGATGTATCACCAACTTCTGTTCGCATAGCTGGACAGAATATATCAGTTCTGCCCGTAACAGATTTTAATTATAATCCTAATATCAGAGCATTGACCAGCAGACTTCTAGACAGTAAACCTGTTAAGGGAGAAGGAGGGAAGTTAATATATGGACAGGGTAAGTTATCTGAACTATCAGATAGAACTGAAAAGTTATATAACCTTAGACGACAGTTTCAAGAGTTAGGAGGACAGACTGCGAAAGAAAGAATTGCCAGTATAGATGCAGAGCTGGGAAAGATTGATAATTTCTATAAAGGATTACAAGAACGAGGACTACCTCTATCGACTACTGGTTATACAGGTGCTCCTTTTATAAGTGCAGATTCTCAGATAAGTTTAAAAGTACCATCAGTAGGAGAATTAACTGGACCAAACACCGCTAACCTTTTGGCTTCAAGAAAACAAAAAGCTAGGGCTACACAGGATGCATATCAAGCAGCCGAATTACCTAAACTTCGAAACCAATTAAGACAATTAGAAATACAGAAACAGGATCTTTTAAATCAAGGGTTTAAATCATCTTCACCAGAGGTAGTTAGAATACAAGCTGGGATAGATAAAATATATAATCCAGCTGGACCAAAGGTAGGTCTATATGGAGGTAAGCATAATCAAGATCTTCCACCTTACAGGAAAGGAGATCCTATAAGACCTCAAGATAGAGGACGTTATTTTGGATTAATGCGTCAGAGTGAGGAATATGCAAAAAGTTATAATCAGAAACCTCCAGTTGAAGTTGGAGCTTATCAACAAGGTATAAGACTCTATGCAGAAACATACTCACCAACTGGGTCAAAAGTTGGAACGGCAAAGGCAGGCACCGCTGGTGAAGGTGGACAGGTATCTATGCAAAATCTTTCTAGTCAACTTGCTATAAATCCTGCAACTGTACAAGTGAGACAAGAACGTAGGGTTATAGATACTAAACCAAAGGGTGGAGGAGGCAGGAATGTAGCTGAATATGTTGGTGGAGAAATGGGTGAACAGGAAGATACAGCCAGAGCTTTTATGGCTGAGCTTTTAAATGCTCAGAAGCGTTCTACTACAGGCACTTCAGTTAATAAGATGAACCCTAATGTTCTTTACACAAAAGCAAGACGTCCTCGTGTAATTGGACGTGAATCTGTAGAGAAATTGTCTGGTGAACCTGCTGTGATTGCTTCTAACTTACAAGGGTATAGTTCTCCGAAAGGAACAGTTCAGAGGATAGTACAAGGAGGTACTACAGAAGCTGCAGGAATGAGAGACTATGATGTGGTAACAGGTCAAACACCTGAACAATTCCAAGGAGATAAAACTCAGGCTGGATATGTAAAAGATATTTATGGACTCCGTAAAGAGTCTTATCCAAAAGATGATCCTAAAATAAAACCATCTCAAATGGTTAGAGCAACGGGAGCACAAAATCAGAAAGTAAGTAAAGAAGCACAACGGATAATGGAGGCAGCTCTTGAACTATCTGAAGCTAAAAGAAGAGGTAGAATTGAAGGGAAGCCTGTACCCTTCTATATACCATAAAAATAAAAATGGCTGAGAAGAAAAAGAAGAAAAAGAAAAAGTTTATACAAGACGCTATAAAGCGGCCTGGTGCATTTACAGCTAAAGCTGAGAAGAAAGGTATTACTACTGCTCAGCTACAGGAGAATGTATTATCCAATCCAGATGATTACGATGAACGGACTGTGAAACAAGCACGACTTCGTAAAACATTGGTAGGATTAAATAAGAAAAAGAAAGATAAGAAGAAATGAGAGACTCACGTTTAGATCTTGGTAGGTATATAACCAACCCTTTCAATAGAAGAGGGGAAATAACAAAGCGTCTAGATTTTGATGACCTATTCACAGCTAAAGCTGCACAAGGAGAATATCCCTTTAACCCCTCTAGGTTTGAAGCTAAAGACTTAACTAAACGTGCTATGACACGTAAGATGGTTGAAAACCCTGGATTGAACTTTGCACCTAATACTCCTTTTTTTGATAACAATGAAAAAGTAACTCCTGATTATCAGTTGTTTGAAGGTTTAGGAAGATTTAATAGAGCAATGGATTATGATTTTGAAACTGGTAGAGCGTTAACGAGACAACGTCCACAGGATCAACCTGACTTTAACCCTGATTGGATGCGAGCATATACAGTAAGTCCTACTATTGAGCCTGGTAAATCTTTTAAAAATCCGATGCCTAGAATTAAAAATCCTGATCCTAATGGTTACATAATGGAACGGATGGACCGAAGAGCAGAAAATGACGTTGATGGTAATAAAACAGTAGCTCAGTTATTAGAAGAAAAGCCATCTAGAGGTGGTAGGGCCAGTCAAAACAGAAAAGCTGATTTAAAGCCACCTACCAAAGAATCACCGAAGTAAAATAAAGTTAATAGAGTAATAAAATGGTAACTGGCTTATTACAAGGATCTAGAGTAGCTGGGAAGTTTAAAGACTTTATGCCTTTAGTTAGATCATCTGCAACAGGTGGTTTAGTTTCTGGTGGACTTACTGCTTTATTTACTGGAAATCCTATAGCAGGATTAGCTGTAGGTTTAACTGATACATTAGGAAGTGCAGCGTTAGCTACAGGATTAGGAACTTTAGGAAAACGTAAAATATTAGGAAGAGATATTAATTTTGAAGGAGGTAAAAAATATACTTTTAATGAAACTGATGATTTAAATCCTCTTTTAAAACAATTAACTAATTTAGGGAAAGCAGGTACTGCTACACGAGTGGGAAAATCTGGTCAGATTGATCCTCAGGCAATGAAAGCTATTTCTGATTATGCACAGTCAAAAAGTTATTATTCCCCTTCAGGACCACAACTGGCTGGTATGTATGCTACATCGATAGCTACTCCCTTTATAATAGAACCCCTATTTACTCCTCAATCTCAGAGTATTATTAATCAACAACAATTCTTACAAAGATATAGCACTGGAAACTTAATGCCTTCTATAGAGTATATGTGATGTTATGAATCCTCTAGAACGTTCAGCCCAATTTTTACGTAATTTTAAATCCGACTTTATAAAAGGTGTTGATGCACAGGATTTAATAAATATATCTAAAGGTAAATATCGTTATACAGTGTTTGATCCTGAAGTAGCTAAAGCTGCTCAGAAAGGATATGAAGGCACATCAGCAGCAGATTTTGTTTCTAAAGCTTCCGGACAAGGTTATGCAGTGGGTGATCCAGTAAAAGTTGGTAAGGCACAGAATGTAGCTGAATTCTTAGGACGTTACTCTGCTCAGTTAGCTACTGATGTATTATCAGATGGAACTAGACAATTTTATTGGAGATACAATCATCCTCTTGCTATAGGACAGAAAGTAATAGAAACTAATGTTCCAGGATTAAAAAACTTAAAAAGTCCTTTAGATAGAGCACTTCTTGGAGGAGCTGTTGGAGCACCTATAGCCGCTTCTCTTGGAATATTTGATATTACTAATCCCGGTGAGTTATTTAGACCGAAAGGTTACGCACAGTCTTATGCAGAGAAAGGGTCACAGGATAGAAGAAAGACTGCAGAACCAGGATTGGAAATGTTTGAAAGATTCTTTTTAGGAAGAAGAGGTAGACCCTTAAAATATGAAACAGCTAAACAAGATATTCCTGATCTTACTCCTCAGAGATATGCAAAAGCATTACGTAACCAATATCAGGATCGTGGTGTTTTTGGTATGGGTTTACTTAAAGGAACTACTGAAAATATAGAAGGCTATCCTGAAGTCAGGGTTGTAGGTTTTCCTGTTGGATTACAAGCTGTTGGAGCTACTGCGGGAGGTATTACCGGTCTTAAAACAGCAGGCAAGTTAGGTTTAGTAAGTCCTATTGCAAGTAGAAAGAGTATTATCAAAGGAGCAGCAGTAACTTTAGCAGGATCACTTGGTGGTGCAGCTACAGGTAAGACTTTGAATATAGCAATAGCCAGTGCCAATAGACCTAAATATTTAACCACTCAAGATTACATGCAAGGATAATGATAGTACTGATAAAATTAAAAGATAAGAACGGAGAGAAGATCTAGTAATGGCTAAAGATAAAGCACCAGCTAATTTTGATTTTGCAGGTTTACTGACAGCTATGGGTGGACCTCGCTCTTATACTAATCAATTTTTATATGGTGCATTTCCTAAAACTGCCGCTGCATATGCAGGAGTACCGGTGGCAGGTCGTGGAGCTATTCCTCTTTCTCAGTCAGCCTTAACTAAAGGAGCAATGGGTGTCGCAAGAATGGGCACTAGAAGATTCATTACTCCTTTACCTCTAGCACAAGGAATTTTACAAACGTTAGGTGGAGATCCAATAGGAGGAGTAGGAACAGCTGGAGGAGGTTTTGCCGGAGCTGCGTTAGGAGCTAAGTTGGGAATGCCTTTTGGACCAGCAGGTGTAATAGCAGGAGGTCTTATTGGAGGTGGTATAGGTGGAGGCCTTGGACAATCTGCTACTAGAGGTTTAGCAGGTATTGATGTAAATAATCCATTAACAGGACCAGATTTTAGTATTTTAGGTATTCCGTTAACTCCATATGCTAAAACTAAAAAAAGTGTTGAAAGAGCAGCTGAGTTAGAAGCGTTAAGAATGAAAGAACTCTTACCTATGATGGAGAAAGCTAGACAACAGCAGTTCCAAAGAGATCTAGTTGGAGCTCAAGTCCAAATGGCCGGACAACTAATGGGCAATATTTATCCTAGGTAATACAAATGTCTTTTTTACCAATTGCAAATTATTCATCATATTCATACATACCAGGTTTTGACGTGGGTAATATGTTTTATTTTGGACCTGAGGTGATGATGGCTAACAATGCTAATAGAAAAAAATTGATTGAGCAAAGATCAAAAACCGGTAAGGAGACTGGTAGTAGTAATCAGGATAAAAGTAAATCAATTAATCTTGGAGATTATGAATCATTGAAATACCTATTTCCGGGTTCAGAAACGGATACAACTTCAAATGACGAAGGTAAAGGTCTTTTCGATGACTACACTCAAGGAGCTAAGAAAGATAAGGATGTTACTGGTTTCCAAGAGTATATGGGAATGCCTATAGAGCAGTACATAGAAATGTTGGAAGGCTTTAAACAGAGAGGCATGGCATTTGGCGCGGGTCTTGGTCAATTAGGTGCAGGTATTTCAAGTATTGCATATGCTCCTTCATTAGTTGGACAGTCTGCTTTACAGGCCGCTCAGGACATGGGAAATGTAACCATAGCTAACATGGGAGCCATGGCTGCTCAGAATCGAGTTATGGAAGCTAATCCAACGAAGACTAGATTTGCTGGTAGGTATTTTAGGTAGTAAAATATTATTATGATTGAAAGGAGGTAATTCATATGGGTATTCCCTGGTTAGGTATGATGGCCTTAGGAGGAGGTCTTAATCTTGCTGGTAATATATACACTGGTATACGTCAACAGCAGATAGCTAATAATAATCTGGCTTTCCAACGAGATCAGCTGAGTGCTAACATGGCGATGAATATAGAAGCTAGAAAGGCAAATTTTGCTAAGTTTCTTGCACAGAATGTAGCAGATTATGGATATGGAGCGGATCTAGATTTTGGTAGACAAATGGATGCAGCTATATTTGATAAAACAAGAGGACGTGATTTAGATAGAGCAGCTTTTATAGCAGATACTAAAGCTTCGCTTGGATTACAAATGGATCCACTGGCTAAGGAAATGAGAGCTGGGGCTATGATGCGTAGAATAAGAGAAGACGAAGCCAAACAACGAGCGAAGATGAGCGGTATGTTTGGAGAAATATCTTAAAGCTTTTAAAATTATGAGCAGTACAACTATCGTTGAAGCGCCTGAACCAGTACAAGATACCACTTTTTCGGACATATTGAAGGCCGATCAGGAAAGGTCAATTAGACTTGAGGAAAGAGCTGAAGAACAGAGAAAGGAGCAAGAGAGAAGGGACGAAAAAGCTAAACAGGAAGCAGCTGCAGCACTACCTGGTTTTCAGCGTAATCTAATGAGTCAATTGGGTGTGGGTCTAATTAATTACCAAGAAGGACTAGACGATCTTAATGCTTATATAGATAAACACGGTCTGAGAGGAGGATTTTTACCTAACACCACCGTTACCACTACTGATACTGGTATACCGGATGATCCAGATACGGAAGAGGATGAAAGTAAGACTACAACCGAAATTGAACAGCCAGCGTTCGACCCCGGTTATGGTGAAGGAAGAACTGCAATGTCCTTTGTAGATGATTATATTAAATATGGTACAACTGAATATACCCCTTTACGGAATCAAGCAGCAATAACACATGGCTATCAAACCGTTTTTGGAAGAGAGCCAACAGATGATGAAATAGATTACCACACGGGTAACATCAGTCTGAACCTTTACACACCAGGAGATATTACATCTCAGCTAAAGGAAACTGAGGAATATACAAAAAATTTTAATGATAATTATATGGATAATTATTATGATATTCAATATGGTGATCAGACTTTAGATGAAGACGGGAATAAAACTGGATTGCGTACATTTAATTTTAATCCGAGCTTAATGCCTACTCTTTCTAACGAGACAATGGAGAGTGCAGGAATTACATCTCCAAATTTTGAAGAGTATTTTTCTGGACCAATGACTGTAGCGGAGCTACAGGCGGGAGAACAGGTGATGAGGCAACAGACACAGTTTGCATATCAGGCTGGTTTGACTAATTTACAAGGGGAGATAAGTAAGGAACTTGAGCAAATTAAAATACAAGGTAATAAAGAAATACAACAAATAGAAAACTTTGGTGATGTGGCGTCAAGTTTGGCATCTGGTTTCTTTAACTAATGCACTTAATTTCAACTGGTAAGGTGTGTATTGCTATAATACTTTTATAGAGATTTTTAAAAAGGTACTTAAACTAATGGAAGGAGAAAATTTTAACCTGACGCAGTTTCAAAAACTTCTAAACAAATTGGAAGCATCTAAAAAACGTCAAGTATCACAGAAAAGCATGGAAGGACGTAGAGACATCTTTACACAAGGTCTCGCTGGCATGATGAGCAACTTCTAAATCTTATATTATTATCTAGGTAGGTCATTATAATGTCTAATCGTAATGGTGAATCAACTAATGAAGACCTGTACGATTTTTTTGACCTAGATAAATATCGTGAGGCCGCTCAGGTAGCTTACGATTTTTCTAAGAAAAAAATGGAGGATGCTGGTGAACAAGAACGTAAGACAATCGCCAAAGGTGCCGAAGAATCTAGGAAAGACGAAGAAAGAGATAGAAACCAGGCCAAATCAGCTTATAGCTATTAAAGTATTTGACCATTGGGTAGATAATCTAGACTCCTCCACGCAGGAGTCTTTTTTTTCTTTTGTTTCCGATAATAATTCTATAATTGAAACCTATCTTTATTCTAGATTTTTAGGATATGAAGGTAGTGTAGCTTCTTGTGATGCATGGATAAAAGATAACTATAAAAAACCTGATCACAGAAAAAAATTATTATATGAAATAGATGAGATGCAGGAGGATATAAGAAAGTTAAGAGAGGATATAGAAAATGGTGTTGTTAGAAGAGATGCAGGTGTAGGAAGAATTGCACAGATGCAAAAAGAATTAAGAAGTACTATTTCTGAAATAGAAAATTTTACTAACATGAGAGATAGGAAAGGATTACTTATGGCTGGTGCAGATCGTGCTATTAGAGAGTTGATGTTTATTTTTAAAGATGATCCTATCGAAACTCCCCTGGAAGAAGCAACAATGAGTGTCTGGGCAAGAATGCAGCTGGAAGAATAGTACAGTTAAAATAAGAAGAAGTGAATAAATAAAACTGTTGCATAATGGCTAAGAAAAAAATGCCACCTCAGCTTCTTGAGTACTTTAAAAATAAAAACGAAAAGAAGGAAGACGGCTCTAAGATGAGTGATAAAGAGAAGCGTACTGCAGCCTTGGATAAAGCTAGGAAAGCTAAGAAAGCAGCTAAGACTTATAAAGATAAGAAAGAAGCAGAGAAGCTAAAAGATAAGAAGTAAGTTAGTATTTAATAGTAGCTTAGTTATTAATTAGTGCCTTCTTATACTCATCTTGCTTACAGACGTAATGCTAAAGCAGCAGCTCGTAAGCAGCAGATTAAGAAACCTAAAAATTTAGAACTGATAGAAAAAGCTAGAGAAGACTTTGGTTATTTCTGTGATTTTGTAGCTGATAAACCGCCAGCTAACCATCATAAAATTTGGCATAGGCATTTCATTACGAATGAAGACAGTAGTTGTTTACTAAAAATTGCAGGACCTAACATTGATCTTTTAGCTCCTAGAGGATCCGCTAAATCGACTGTATTAGGATTACTTACTGCCTGGGCCATTGGTATCCATACACAGGCTAAGCAGCCTCTACAGGTCTTATACCTGTCTTACACTGTGGATATTGCTAGATCTAAGTCTGCGACAATTAAAAGAATTATAGAAAGTAAAAGATATCAAGAAGTATTTCCAAAGGTAAGATTACTTAAAAACGTAACCAGTAACGAATATTGGTCCATAGATCATAAATTTGCAGGAATAGATACAACTGGTGAAGAACAATTTACATTATGCGCTGCTGGACTAAAAGGTTCAGTTACATCTAAACGTTCTCATTTAGTCATGATTGATGATGCTATAAAATCATCAGCTGATATTGCTAATCCAGATATTAGGAACCAGATGAAAGAAAACTGGGATGCAGTTATAGCGCCTACTATGTTTGAAGGAGCTAGGGCTATTTGTCTGGGAACTAGGTTTAGACATGATGATATTCACTCTACTACTTTTAATGAACAGAATAATTGGACACAGATTGTTTTATCAGCCATACAAAACGATTCTAAAACAGGAGAAGAGGAGTCTTATTGGCCTGAGATGTGGTCCCTTGAATATCTAAAAGAAAAGAAGAGACAAGCTCCTATAGCTTTTTCTTTTCAATATATGAATCAAATAGTTAGACAGAATGAATTATCGTTAGCACCAGAGTTGATAGTAAAGGCAGAGATAGCTACTGAGTTTGATACGTTAGGAATAGGAGTTGACCTATCTGCAGGAGTAAAGGAGAAAAATGATTATACCGTTATGGTTCTTGGAGGCCGTATTGAAGATCGTATCCACATAATTGATTACCGACGTATTCGAGTTATGGGTAACCTAGAAAAATTAGATGCCCTAAAAGAGCTTCTATATGACTGGTCAATAATAGGAAAAGATGTTAATGAAAATTATTTTCCTACCTACTCTACATGTGATGTCTGGTCAGAGGCTGTACAGTACCAAGCATCTTTAGAGGCTGATTTTAAAAGAGTTTGTCAACAGAATGAAGGACTTTATAATTTAATCTGGCATCCTGTTAAAGGATTTAGAGCAGATAAACTTGCACGTTTTCGGGGAATAATGGGAATGTTCGAGGATAGAAAAATAATATTCAACAGGTTTAGAAACTTTACAACCATGTTTGAAGAACTGACTAATTTTGGTATTAGTGGACACGATGATTGTGTTGATGCCTTAGTTTGGCTTGTAAATGGATTAGCTCGTAAAGGTCAACTTCATTTAGACTTTTAATATTGAATAATTGAAGTAATGTCATTAGATAAACTTTTTCCAAGTACTGCTTTCCCTGTACAACCTATAGCAGGTAAATATATGGCACCACAACAACCTATGTCGATGGGGTCAATTTTAGGTTTAGGAGGCCTAGCAGGTAGAGGTATAAGAGGAATGTATATCATGGACTTATTTAGAACAGCACCATTCGCCGATGGAACTTTAGATGAAGCACGTCGGTTAGGACTGTTAAAGGGTTTAGAATAAAGAAAAAAGGTACAATCGTGGGACCTGAGTATATTGCCGTCATTTTCAGTGCTGTAATATCCTCCTTAACTGGGGGAAGTTGGGTAGCTGGTAAAGTTCTGGAAAGGCATCGTGAAAGGTTAAAGGATGCTATACAAAGAGTAGAGAACCAAAGATTACGTATTAATGCTTTGGAAGAACATGTAAACCGTATGCCATTGGAGTATGTTTTAAAAGTGGATTTTGTTAGAGAACTACAAGAAATGAATGACCATTTCAGAGCAATCCATAATAAGCTTGATAAACTAGTAGAAAAGCTTATAGACAAATGAGTTATGTTTTAGAAATAAAAGAAGCTTCAGATGGTGAGCTGGCGTTAAACTTACCCGAAGAAATACATGATGAACTAGGCTGGATTGATGGAGATTTGATTGAATGGAATATAAAAGGACCAGGTTTAGTTTTAAACAAATTAAATGATCCTTTTAGATATGAAGTAAACGAAGAGTAGAATATAAAAAAAGTATGGTGTAAATCATGTTTAATTTTGGTGGCGGGGCAGGACCAGGAAATAGCGCGATGTTTCAAGGACTCTTGAGTTCAGCACGAGGAATAACTCCTCAAGATGTGAATAGGTTAATTGAAGCTTATAAAAAAGAAGGAAGACCTTTGCCTAATTTAAATCCACCTCAGGGTACTAATCCTAGACCTATTGCAGTTGGAGTACCATCTACAATGCAAATTGGAAATATGGAAGGGATGAAGTTAGCTCATGGAATCCATCGTGAAACTGGTATCCTTCCCGACGGTAGACCATTCTATAGAACAGTAGGAGGACATGATCCTAGTCAACATAATGCTCCTGTAGATCCTAGTGGTAACCCAATACTAGAATTAAAACCCGGAGATGAAAATATACCTTTATACGGAATGCCTATAACTTTATCTAGTACCGCTTTTCCAGTAGGAAATTATATAAATAAAACAGTCAGTTAAAAATGCCTCAAGATGATTCCAAATATACCAAACCCGGATTACGTGAACGGATTAAAGACCGAGTTATGGCCGGAAGCAAGGGAGGAAAACCCGGACAATGGAGTGCAAGAAAGGCTCAGATGGTTGCGTCAGAGTATAAAAAAGCTGGTGGAGGGTATAAGGGAGGAGGACCCAGTAAAAAACAAAAGGATTTAAAAAAGTGGGGTAAAGAAAAATGGATGACTAAAGATCAATATGAGAAAGGGAGAAAAGCTAAAACAGCCGCTAAAAAGTACAAAGATTCTAAAAAGTAATTATGGAAATTCCAGAAAAGATAAAAGCCATGCCTGGACAATTAAAAAAATCAGCTAAATTACATGCTGAGCAGGCCGATGTTATGCAAGATTTTCTTGACAATTTTATTCAAGACATGAAGAAAAAAGATGGCTGATAAAGCAATACAAAAAGGATATACTAAACGTTATTTACCAGAGAGTGCATGGGCAAAACTTTCTAAAGAAGAAAGGGAGGAGACTGATCGTAAAAAAAGAGCCGGAAGTAGAAAAGGAAAACAATTCGTAAAGAATACTAAAACGGCAGCAAAAGCTGGCAAAGCTGCTAGAGCTGCTAAGATGTATAAAGGTAAGCGTAAAGGATAGTACATGGGAAACACTGATCCGAAAACTAGGTTAAAAGAAATAATAGACTCTTACCTCAATAAAGATGGTGGAGGAATGATAGACACTGGGATAGTGGCTTCACATCTTGCCCAGATGAAATTATTTGGAATTAGACAGGGTGTGGAGTTTTTCCCAGCCCAAGATAACTTCGGGAATCAGAGAAAAGATTTTATAGATAGAGTGGTTAAATATAATCAACTTGATACTAGACTAGACTCTATATGGGATTACTTTCTTTGTGATGGACAAGGTATTTTTTACATCAGGCCCACTAAAACTAATTACAGATTATATTATTTTCGTAAGCATGAATATAGAAGTTATTACAATATTGATGGTCAGCTTGATGAAGTTGTAATTATATATAGTTATAAAGTACGTCAAGGATCTGGTTATCAGCAAGAAGTAATTAACCAAAGTATTAGTGGTCCAGATATGCTGGGTTCAAATGGAGCTAAAAGATATATAAGATTGTCTATTAAGAAGAAAACTATACAAGAAACTCATTCGGAAGGAGAAATATCTTTTGACACCACGTATCAAGGCGTAGCCGGTAAAACTAAAACCTTTGTCAATAGTTTAGGGTTCATTCCTTGCGTAGAAATCTTCAATAATGCAAAAGGGTTTGCAGCAGAGGGAGTAGGCGATTTTGATGCGTTAGCTAATCATATCTGTACTCATGATGAAATGATACGTACTATGCGTAAAAATGTTCAGTTCTTTGGTAATCCTACCTTGTTATCTTCAAGACCTAAAACAGATTTAATGGAGTCAGGTGAATCTACTGTACAAAGACCTTCCATTGCTGCTAATTCTGGTTTTGCCGGAATAAATCCAATGAGCCAATCTCGTTTTAAAACAGATCCACTCTCCCGTGGTGTAGATGGACAGATACGAGTTCCTAGAGTCATAGCTAATTTAGAACCTAATGACCGTGTTGGTTATATTGTTCCTGATGCAATTACTGGAGATCAGAATTCTTTTTCACGCCAGTATAGAGAAGAAATAAGAACTGCTCTAGGAGGAGTAGATGAACTATCAATATCTGCTGGTGTTACAGCTACTGAATATAAATCTTTATTCGGTAGAGTTGCTGCAACTGCTAAAAAGAAAGCCGCTTCTATCTACACTTATGGATTGTGTCGTTGTCTAGAGTTAATCATATTTCAAGAAGAACAGCTGTTTAAAGAAACTTTAGCCACTGCAGTAGGGCTAGAAAAACCTATAGATTTACCTGAAGATGCTAGTGTTGAACAAATACAGCTTTATGAAACAGCAATGCAGTTTTATGAAGACCAAATAAAGGCAATGCTTAAAGCTAGTCTACAAGCTCAACAAGTACCGCCTGGGGTAAAAGGATTAATACCTGATGGGGATGTAAGCATGCAATGGCGATGGTTAGGACCTGTATATGAAGATTCCACTCAAGACACTCTTAATAATTCTATAGTTGTTAGAAATCTTCAAGAATTAGGCGTTGATAGCATAGAAGCATTGAAATACCTATTTCCGTCAAAAACGGATGAAGAAAGGGCAGCCATGTTATCAGGGTTTCCTTTCAGAATGGTAAACGAATTGCAGGGTGCATACTCTCAATTCGCTAGTTTAGTGGGGGGAATGATGCGGACCCCTCATCCACAATCACCTGATTTGCCGATGGCTGCAGATCCTAGGTTAGATTTAACACCCTATCTGTATCGAACATTAGAAGCACTACAAAAGGAGATGAGTTATGCAGGACGCTACCGTCCAATCGACCCCACAGATGAGCCAAGCACCCGCAGCGACAGTAGCTCCAAGCAACTACGTCGCACCGCAGGCACCAGCACCGGCTCCTCAAGCTTATCAAGTGGGAACCAGTTACCCACAAGCGGTACCTCAGGCAGCCCCCAGTTACCAATCAAGCCCTACTCAGTACGCCCCCCAATCCCAACCGGCGGCACCGGAGGGGAATCCATGGGAATCAGCGTTCAACAAAGTGATGAACGTCCTGAGTACTCCAGTGCAATCCCCGTTCCAGGGTCAACCCTCGCAGACGGAGACACAATACGGCCAGGCCAATTACGGACAGCCCAGCAGCTACCAAAGTATGCCAGCATCGGAAGCCCAGACTTGGTCAGCCAACCGGGAATACTTGGGCAGCTCTTCCCCAATCTCCTCGACACTCTCAGAGGCGGACAAGGACCTAATCCAATGGGGCGTAGGAATGAGCGACGAAAGCCGGCAAGTGATAAACGCGTTCGGGATAGAGGCACCAGCGATTCTAAACCAGTACGCTCTAAATCTAGAAGGAATTCTTGATGGTGGGCTTCAGTATGCATCTATGGCAAATGATACGATAAAGGGATATGCTAACTTTGCTGTACAAGAGCATCAAGAGAATTTAGCTTATAACGAAATCCTTACTAATCCAGACGTGTTAAGTGATTACACACTTAAATATTTTGGACCAGAAGGACCATGTCCTGTTTATGAGAATGAGCAGCAGCTAGAAACACGAGGTTATCCAACATCTCCCGCAGCTAAGGGCATTAATACTTCTGCTACTTTCCCAGCACCTCCTGAAGCAGCTGCACCACAGCAGCCAGAAAACTTCTGGGGTACATTTAACGATACAATGAATCGTGACCCACAGAATGCATGGAGAATGCTAAATCAAGCTCAGCCAAACACAGTACAGAATAAACTATTCGTAATGGAGTAAGGTTTTGCTCTGTAGCAGTGCATACTTATTTTTGTAATAAATTATGTACTGCTAAAATTTAATTTATAGATAGAACTAGATAACGTCTAATTCTTTTACCCGATAAACATTTACTGCCGCTTTTTGGAGGATAAAGCAAAGTGTTCATTGATAATGACTTTCCAAAGATACTAGGTGCGGAACTCTATCGTCCCCACCCAGCTTATGTGGCTGAGATGGCTTGTGAACCAGTAGTGGTACACGACTTTTCTCGCCAACCTGGACAAACGGTTCAGTTAGATAGATATAAATTCTGGGGTGCACCAGGAACAAAGGACAGCAGAGAACGTATTGCTGACCAAACAATCGGAACTGCAAACAGCCGTAACATCACAAAGGAAAAGGTACTTGTAGTACTTAAAGAGTACACAGGTCCTGCAGATCCAGGGGATGCTACACAGCCAAGCACATTCAAGATTGCTCGTGAAACTCTAGTTACAGCACAGCGTCTTCTTTTAGACACTGGTAACTTAAATATGTTCCATCAATCTATTGGTTCTCTAACACTTTTAGATGACTATAGAAGATGGAGAGATAGAGTTTTCATCGATGAACTTGCAAAAGCAGAAGCTAACGGAGCAGCATCATCTTCACAAGGCGGATATTACTTCTCTGGCGGAAAAACAAAAGATTCTTCTGGACGTATTGCATACACTTCAACAGAGTATGGAAATCAGATTCAACAGTTCTCAGTAAAAACTGACCTTTTAACTGTTGTTAAAGATTTACGTAAGCGTAATGTTCCAACATATGCTGATGGTTTATATCGTTGCTTATGTGATCCTACTTTCATGATGCACTTACGTCGTGACAGTGACTTCAGAGAAATCGCTCGTTACTCAGGTGCTCCTGGACAAGGAATGTACATGGGCAATCCTATGATGCCTAACAACACTAGTTTCTTCCAAGGACCTCAAGCTGGTCAAGCTTTCTTCCTTGCAGGTGAACCAGTGATGCCAACAGGCGTACAGTTTGAAGGTGTTAAATTCTTCGAGTCTACTAACTTCCCAACTAAAAACATAACAGCTACTTTTAACAATAGTTCTTATGCTTCTCAGGAAGTTGCTCAAGGATTCTTCTTCGGACCACAAGCAATTGGTGTTGGAATCGGGGGACCTAATGCACAGGTGCTTATTAATAATAATGATGACTTTAGCAGATTTATCATATTGATCTGGCAGCTATACGCTGGTTTCGAAAGTTTAAACAAAGATTTCGTTACAACAGCCTTTAGTTTCGTATCAGATGACGGCAGCATCTAGTAACTGAATAATAAAAAATAAAAATTAAGGAGAAATAAATGTCTTACTTATCAGCTAAAAAAATATACCCTGGTAATTTTACAGAGGCTCTCAATGGTTGGTATAAAAATATTGATACCAACGATAGTGGTTCTAATGATAAGAGTGTAGGAGGCCCTACTTCCGTACTTGCTGTACCAGGTTACAAATACTTCCAACAACGTGGTTATGTAGAAATCACAGGTAAGGTAGGAGCAAAGGTAGCTTCAGCAGATGTTATCGTTCCTTCACCTTATAGAAATGACAGCACACGTGCAGACATAACAGGAATGGTAGTCTCAGGTACTTCAACCCTTCCTTCTTATGTATATCGTGCTGCAGTATCTGTTGCTTCTGGGTGGGATGGACGTGTTGCCTCCGGTATTTATGCCGCAACAGGTGATGCAGTTTCATTCGGACGTAGTAACGGTGGTGCTCCTGTCGCAGCTTCTGGTCTAGCAGAAAATTGTGCACAGGCAAATATTGTATCCACAGTAGACGGAACAGGTGATGGTGGTGCAGGTGCTATCTTCTTCGCGGCAGGTGTTGAAGGTTTCAGTGGTAACCCTTTCATTACAGCATCTGGTACAAACGCAGGTGGTGCATTACATCCAGGAGTAGCTTACAAGCCAATCGAAGCTGCAACTACTTATAAAGTGTTCAGTAAAGCGGGTGCAAACGCTACTGCTTCTCAAAATGGTTTCTACTTATCTGATGCAGATGCAGATGCAGGTAAGAGAGGTTACATCGTATGTGAAGTATGTTACATCCAGCCTGATGAAGCTCCTCAGTATAATGATATTGAGCAGTACATAATAGGTCGCACAGTTAGCTAAATGAGGTAAACTAAGATCAAGGATATTTCTTTGATCTTAGTTATGCTTTATAAACATAAGAAAACAGGTTCTAGAGTTAAAAAAATTAGTGAACTTGATGGTGGTGAGTGCTTCATGGTCGAGGACCAAGATGGAAGAGTGTTTCATGTTTACGAACAAGAATTAATTGTTGATTCTAAAGCTACTACTAAAGTTAAAACACTTCAAGTAAAGGATAAAGCAGCTAAAGAAGAACCTAGAACTTTTCCTCCTGACATGCGTTTAAATATCAACGGAGCAACAGCTCAGATGATTGCAGATCATATAAAAGGAATAGGGTTAAAAACAGCGAGAGAAATAAAAGATTTACAGATGTCTTTATCGGGTGAGAGGTTTGTAAATTTAGAACAGCTGAAACAGATAAAAAGAGTAGACTGGGATTCTGTGATAGCCGCTGATTTAATCCGAGTATAATTTAGTTAATTAATATCTTTAGAGTGGAATTATCTGACTTTGATAAAAGTAGGGTTAGGTACCATTTGGGTTATTTTACAGTCTCAGTTCCTGCAGGTGATTATGCCCGTTTGGAAGAGGCAATGAATACTGTTCCGGATTCATTCTTTGTTGATAAAATAATTATCCAAATTGGTAGATGTGACACTGCTGAAAAGAAAACTGAAGTAGCATCAACTCCTTCTACAAGATTAGAAACTATTGCAGGTGACGTAGATAGAACTATTCGTTCTAGTAATGCAAAAGACGCTTTAAAAATATGGGATGAGATATATTTATATGAAACTAACAGATTAGCAGGCATATTATATGTAGCTAATTATAAAGATCCGGTACAAGCTCGTTATAGATATGAACGTTCTGGAGCTGAGTTTATACAGGCGTTACCAGGACCTGCAGATACCGCTGTAGGATCTAGAATGCATTTAGCTGAGAATTGGAGATGAAATATATGATTAACGCTATAATAATTAAAAAAGCAGTGTAAGAAAAAGTGGCATCTACCTCGACTAATAAACAACCACTCTTGGTTGATCGTCCGTTATTTGATTCAGTAAGAGTTACTACTCAGACAGTTGGAAGTCAAGCAACTAATACTTTATTTGTACAAGGTGGTCAAGCACCATCTATTTTGGTTGACATGGACGCAGCCTTAAGTGAAGACAATAATAATGGAGGTGTAGTTGATTCAATACTTATTACCAGAAATGATTACTTCCGTAGTAACGATTTTACTTTGAACGTTACCAATAAAGATTCAATTGTTTCCTTAATTAGTGGAATGATTGTGTTTATCGAAGACCCTACACAAGCAACTGTTTCCAATAACACTTATCAGTATGGTCATTACACATATACAGGAGCAACGACTTTAACCGGTATTTTAAAAGCTTTGAATTACTCTGGTGGACTTACTCAAGGATTTACTTATCAGGGTGTTAATTATGGACAACAACCTGAAGTAACCTTTGTATTCTATGCAACTCGTGGAACTACAACACCTATTCCTGCTTCTGGAGATTACAAATTACTATTTGCGAAAAAAATACCAGCTGGAACACATAGTATAGATTGTTCCGATGTTATGCCTCATCTTTCTACTCCTGGTGTACATTCGGCTTTCGCTTCTTCTACAGGTGATACTAACGCTGGATTACCAATTAGAAATAGAGGTATATATTTAGAACGTGGTGACAGGGTATATGTAGGTGTATACGCAGAGGGTCCTAATACAGCCGGATATGCCTCTGGAGTGCATGTAACTGCTCTAGGAGGGTTCTTCTAATGGTTGCTCGCATACCCCGCAAGAAAGGGCAGCCAGCGAACAGTAAGAAGCATAGTGATTTATATACAGACGAGAATCCAAAAGGAACTATAAAAGGTCTAGGATTTAAAGATAGAGC
>VTLG01009491.1_pt1 | contig 30653 bp, 27 predicted proteins | sample 4694571 | NCBI WGS metagenome assembly VTLG01 (sample SAMN12604809, study PRJNA352737) | marine metagenome | biome: ENVO:00000447; feature: ENVO:00000209|ENVO:00000569|ENVO:01000036; material: ENVO:00002151; isolation source: viral sequences binned using virsorter ...
ACCTTTCTTACCTCTACCTTCTCGTTTACTTTTTCTATCAGCCTTATTAGCACGCACCCTGATCTTCTTACCATGTGCGGTTTTATTATAAGCCTTCTGTTGGGCTTTACGGTTACCGTTAGCGTACTTCGCTTCTGCCATAAAGCCTCCTTTCTACGAGTTCTGGGTCAATTGTAGGCATAACACTTGCTAGTTTTTGTAATGGAGTACCTTCAAAGGCAACACCACTTATGTCATTTGTTTTTAGCCATTCACAAGCTGCTTTCAAGTCTTGCGTGGTAGCTTGACCACTTCGAACACGTTTTAGAAATTCTTCTGTGACAAGGCTATGTAATTCATTAAATTGTTCTTCAGTGGCTTTTTTCATTAGAGTAATTTCTCTCGGATTAATGCTACAGCTTGATCATCAACTTTATTATCAGTTCTAGCTGCTGCTACAGCAAGTAGATCAACAATAAGTTCTTTAACTGCTTTAGTCTGGATGAATGAAATTAAGAGTGGTTTAATTAAGACGATCATTTGTTTTCTTCAGTGGATTTGGGTTGTGGTGCTGGAGCGTTTGCAGCTTTTACTTTAGCTGCAGCTTCTGCGTCTTTACGTGCAGTTTCAGCTACACGATTTGATAATGTACTCATAGTTTTAGTTTCTAATACTGATACAATAGGTACAACATCGTTGCACATATGTTCGACACGTGAATTTGGACGTAAGGTGAATCCTTTCTGCATTAATTCAGCACATTTTAAAGCACGAACTAATTCATAATCTACACGCATCTTTTCTTCAACACGTTTAGCAATATCTTTACATTGTCTAACCGTGCTATAATCCATAGGAACCATGAAGTTTAACTGAGCACCGTAGTTCCAGCCTCTCGAATAACTTTCAGGATCATATGGTTTATTTTCGCTAGCTAACCAAAAAGGTGAGAAGGTCATGGTAGGACCATTACAACTCACCCCTCTTGAGTAATTTTGCCTACTTGGGGCACCGTTATTCTGAAACTGGACAGCTTGATTGGTAACATTGCCTGTCGCAGTGGACTCCGGTGCCGCTGTATTATAAGTCTCATCTCCTTCAGCATAAGCTGGAGTACAACCTATTGTGAGAAGACCGATAAGGAGGTAGTAGTAGCGTTTGTATTTATGGTTCTGTCTATATCGATTGTTTCTAATAGAACTAAACCAGTTGCTGGATCTGCTAATCTCTCTACTAATTCTAATTGAAAGTCTGCTCCAGCTGTTTCTAATGTGAATGTTTGAGCTGCTGCTGGGTCTAATGTACCTCCTGTTGGAGTTACGTTGGTTCCAGACCAACTCTTTAATTCCCCGCCATAGACTTTTTGATCTATTGTCTCTGTGACGGTTTGAGTTGTAGTTGTGGTTGCATTCATGCTCCCTTGGGTGAAGGCGGGTGTTATTTGATTTGCTCTTGCTACCGAGGGTGAAAGCAGTAAAAAGAGTGATAGCCATAAGGTTTTCATTCTTCTTTCTTTTTAGCCATAGGACAGTTTATGGGTGTTTGATTACCTTTTTTAGAATTAGATGTGTTAATCCCGAAGGACGCCAGAGTACCAGTAAATATACTTGCCACGAACGTGATATCCGAGCTATTTCCTTTTTTAATTACTGGTAGCTCCACATAATTTAATGTGATAATAAATCCAGCCCAGACGACAACTCCTAATCTAACAAATGTAGCTAGGATATTCATCTGTTCTTCTTTATCATCTATGCCATCTTTTAGCTTATCCAGCAGGTTCTTCTTTTGTGGTGTTTCCATTCAATTTCTTTTGGATGCGTTTAGCAATTTGCATAAAGATAGGTTTAAATATCTTAACACATTGCTTGAAAAGACTGGTGGCTGTCAGGGTTGCCGCAACCGAAATCGCTGCAGTAGTAGCTGCAGTAACCATGATTTCTTCTTCTGGTACCGGCATTCTATAGTTAGTAAAAGGTATATCTACTTTCTTAACTTCTTTAGGTTGTGGTTTACCTTCATTCTCTTCTTCTTCTTCTGATTTAGTACCAGCAAGGAACCGTAGATCACCCGCTGGGACTAACATCGGTTTAAAAGAAGGTAATGTGGCTTTAGGTGCATCCAATGTAGGACGCGGTAATAAAGTTGGGTTTGGTAAGTTTTGAGTAGGAAGATTAAATGAAGGTAATGTTGGTGCTCCTAGGTTGGTGGGTTCGGCCAAGCTTCTAAGAGATCAGGGTTATCAATATCATTATATTGTATTGGATCATAAGAATTACCTGATTCATCTTTTTTCTCTGTTGCACCATTAGATGCTGTACCTGCTATTTTAGGTGGTAGATAGTTTAAAACTGTATCTCGTAATTTTTCTACAGTACTACAAGCATTAAGAGTTGCTTCCCTTAAACCACACTGTGTTCTTACATTAGCACGATAAGTTTTAATCGAACTAGGCATAGCTGTGCCTCCTTCGTATTGTCTTACCGCCATCCAATCAGTAGGTTCTATTAAAGATCTAGCTATATCTTTTTGCTGTTGTACATACTTTGTTTTTAAACCAGTATGTTTAACACCATCTACAGTTTCATCATCTAATCTTTTTGGTACACCATGTCCTGTGTAAAACCCTTGATCCCAACCATTTGAAGTTTGTTCCCATACAATACCACCAGTTGGTACGGCTGCACGCTCGGCTGCAGTTGATTTTGCTAACCAATTAGCAGAGTAATTAGTACCATTTGAATCTTGAAAGGCCACGCCAAAAGGTAGGCTAGACCCATTTAATTTGTATCCCATAATGTTTAATTTAAATTAACGTGCCCTCGCAGTTTTGAACGGTTCTTCCGCCCAAGCGGCGAAAGTGTATATATGGTTATTGGAAGCATTATTATCATTATCACCAAATGCACCTGTTGTTTTTAGAATAAAACCATTAGATACTATATCAATAGCAATTTCAGAAGAGGTTTCATTTCCACCACTTGTATGGCTAGGTTGTTGACATTCTTCAACTCTATTATAAGGGCTTACAGAAGTATCATATATACACCAATGAGTACTACCTTCTGAGTTATGATCTATATCAGCATTATATAGCATTATAGTTCTTGGTCTAAATCCACAAGGAATAAAGTTTACAGCACCTGTTCCTTCATAACGACCGAATTTACTATAGCCTTTAACTTCAGACCAGAAATAACATTCAAAATCTTTACTAGCATTAACGTTACCACCCATATTGAAATCAAATAGTTTATTAGTCCAACCATCTTCACTTCCATATAGGTTATCAGCAGCATTCCAACTAGTACCTTTATTCAAACTTATAACAGTTTCATTAACTTTACTATAAGTATTATCATTATTATAAATTAACTTCTTACCAAAGACAAGCCAATCCACTCCACTAGTGTTTTCTTTAATCATACACCAATCAGGTGGGGCATCTAAATTATGTGATACACTTAAATCACCACCGGTAGCTCCTGAATTAAATTTTACTATACTGAATTTAGCGTCAGAATTAACTCTAATACTTGAACCTATATCAGGTGAACCGTAATCAGAATCTGATGCACTAACTGTTGTAGTACTACCAGCTGCTTTCCAACCATAAGCTACATGTTCACTTCCACTTTTATTTACACCATTATTTGCAGCACCCCAAGTAACTCCATCTGAGTCAAAACTTGCGGGTACATTAGCATGAGCTGAACGTGGTGAAGCAAGATTCCAACAAACAAATTCTTGAGCACCCCAAACACTATTCATAACTGCCCAATTATAACCTGTATTAGTTCTATTAGTTACAGCTAGTAAGTCAGGAGCAAAACCAAAACCTTTTAAATTTTTTCCACCAGCAATACCTTTATAAGTTTTATTTCTATGATGTTCTCTAGGGATAAAACCTAAATCAGGTAGATTTTTGGTACATAAACATTTATAACCACTTGGTGGCGTTCCAACAAAAGCTTTTTGACCTGCATTTAACAAAAGGGTGCAATTTGATACACTTGTAGCTGAAACTGCAGGATGCATAATAGTATCAGTATCTATACCACTATGAGATGGGTTAGAGGCATCTGGTCCAGCTGCTTCTGTTGAAGTTGTACCAGCATTTTGCCAAACTCCATTCTTACTATACCAAATCTTACCAGCATCGTAATCATAAGCTACACCGATAACATCACCAACAGTATAAGTACTTAACGTATTACTAGCAGCAGCACCTGTATTACTAATATAACCTTTACCTTTATTTCCTTCATAAAGATAATTATCAGCATAATAGATTTCAGAATCAGCTACACCTATAGTACAGTTACCGTTATTAAGTTTTACTTTAACTTCCCAATACCATTTTCCTTGATTTATAGGAAAAGTACCAAATGTTAAACCATGAGTAGTGGTACCAGTTACTACTTCTAAATCACCATCTCTAAATGTTCTTCCATCTGTACCTGCTCTTTTAACATTTTGATATCTATTCCAAGTACAGTAATTACCATACACTTCTCCTCCAGCACCAGAGTCTGTACCTCCGTTCGTAGGGGTATCACACAATACATCTATAATATCTGGAAGTCCAGCTGCGTCTGGTACTGTAAAATCTCCAGAATATTTATCTGTATTATACCACCTAAAATCTTGTATATAACATTTAGCATGATAACTTAGAGAAGAGTTACTATAATTACCAATACCTATGGTATCGCCTGGATTAAAATCTACAGCATTAGTAGTAGTACGTTTAGCTACACCATTCATATATGCAGTCCAAGTACTACCTGAACGCATGATACAGAAATGATTCCATTTACCATTTTCCCAATCATCATGATTACCACTTGAACCAGGCCAAGCTTGCCAAGTAAAGCCAGCGAATTTAACTGCTACCATACCATTAGAATGAGCATAAGCGTAGCAATCGTCACCATTAGTACTATTTGCAAAGAAAATATAACCATTACTAGATACAGTAGATGGATAATATGCCCACCATTCAATAGTGACATTACCTGTTCCTACATCAAAATGGCCATCACTATTTGATACCTCATTACTAAATCTATCAGTTGTATCAGTAAAATCACCTGCTCCACCATAATATTGAGCATTAGTTGTATATGCTGAATTAACTGTAGTTACAGTTCTAGCTGAACCACTTCCCTTTACAGTATGGTGTACATCATTAGTATCATCTTGGAAAGGTAAAGCAAGTTTAAGATGAGCTTTAGCTGAATCTGTTGTATCTACACTTCCACCAGTTGTTTTACCATAGGAATCTGTAGGTACAAGTATAGGTTTAGCTCCTGTAGCATTAGCAGCTGTAACTTTTCCATCAATAGCAGTTAAATTACTTGGAGTCCAGGTATTTGTATTAGGTGATGCATCTGTACCTATTGCTGCATTACTAGAATTATCTTCAAAGTTAAGATGGAATCCTGTAGTACCATATACAGCATCTGTATTGTCAGTTATTCCATCACGCATGAGAACACCGTCTAATTCAATAGCTCTCACATCAATATAATTACCACTAGACCCTCTTTCTACAGAAAGTTTAGTTAATGTAAAAGGACCATCTATAGGTATATCAATCCATTGTTGATCAGAACTAGCACTAGGAGTAACTACTATTTCACTGTCACCAGAGTCTGTACCTCCATTAACAAGAATATCCATACCAGATCCTGTAACATCAGCTCTTAGACGTAATGAGGTATTTACTGGTATTGATATACCACTCCAATGCCAAACACCAGGAGCAGATGTATGAGCATGATAGTTATTAAACTGACCATTAAATAATTTATCTGGACCTTCATTATCAGATAAAGATTCTCCACCACTCCAAGTACCTGTAGTAGACCACGTAGTACCATCATTAGGTGATGTTAACTTGTGTTCAATTGGATCCCAGCTACCGCTTGCAGACATTTTACCAAAAGCACTGGGGTATAAAGCTTTACCATCAATAAAATGTACATCAGCCATATAGCCATCGTACCATGCAGATGTTTGAACTCTACCTAAGGAATGTTCTGCAGCTAAATTTACAGAAGTATCAGCATTTAAACTAGGATATGTACAAGTAACACTTTGACTAGTAAGGCAACGTTTTCCATTGACAAATATTCTAACTCTATCTAATTCTAAATCATAAGTAGTATCAACAGCTACACATAAATGCATCCATGCAGAAGTGTCGATATATTGTGCTTCGGTTACTACAGAAAATGAACCATTTTCATAAACTCTGATAGTATCCCCGCCACCATCATCTGAAAATCTAATAAAGAAATCTGATGCTTTACCAAATATACCTTTATTTATAGCTCCTACTGCATTACGTTTAAGCCAACAACTAAAGGTAAAGGTTTTTCTATTCCCACCAGATTGAAACGTTCTAGTTAATCTAGCAGAATCATCATCATTGAAACGTAAACTTTTTTTAATTTGATAACCTGGATCTGCAGCAGCAGCACCAGAGGCACCCGCTCGGATGCCTGTATTATTAAGTACTGCCATTATTTAGGCTCCAGCTTTAATATCCAACGTAGCTACACAGTGAATAGCACCCGCCTCATAACAAATATAATCAATTCTATCAACAGCACCAGCTGTACTTGTTAGAGTAGGTGTACCGGCTGTACCACCAGCCCAGTGAAATTGACTCTCCCAAGAAGCTTCATGGCCACCTGTACCATCTTGTTTAATAAAGATAGAACCAGATGCACCGACTACTTCTGTTGTTGGATTTTTAAATACAGCATTACCAGTTAGTGTAACTTTATAATTATTACTTGCAGTAAAATCTATAGTGATATCACCAGTTGCTGCAGGGGTATCTTCAGGTGGATTACTATTTACACCAGTCCAAACATTAGCACCAGCTTTTGTAGAATCACCTGTATTAGCGGTAGCTCCTGTAGCAATACCATCTAGTTTTGTTTTATCTTCATCTGTCATTGCACCCCAAGCTGATGTAGTAACAGCTGGGATAGATGCATCAGTACCATCACTAGATTCTACTGTTAATGAAGTTCCATTAGCAGTAACACTTAGGTTAGTGGTGACATTAGTTACTTTAGCTGTATTAGCTGCAACTGCAGTTTCAAGGTTAGCAATATTAGGTATTGCTACTGTACCTGTAAAGGTTGGGCTAGCTAAAGGTGCTTTAGTAGCGTCAGCAGTATCTACATAAGCTTTGACTGACTGTTGGCTAGGCACTTTAGTAGCACTATTACTAGCCATGTTATCTTCATCTACAAGATCAGATGTAGCTATACCTGTTACAGCTCTAAGTGCTTTAGTACCACTTTCAGTTTCAACTACATAAGCAGTATTAGTATCAGTTGCATAAGCTATTTCACCCTCTTGTAAGGCAGCTAAGGCGTTTGTTGTTGTTAAGTTTGCGTATGTACCTCGTGCTACTCGCACAGGCGTACGTGTTGATGGGACTCCCATTTAAGTAAATTCTCCTCCGTCGTAAGTTGTTGATGTTGATACGATACTTGATCCAGAGTTGAAGTCTCCAGCATCAATGACAGCTACACCTTGTGAAGCTGCTGCCCAGCTTAAAGTTCCACTACCGTCAGAAACTAATCTATAATTAGCTGCTGAAGCGTCAGCGGCTGGTAAAGTCCATGTTACATTAGATGAAACAGCTGCTGGTGCTTGGAATGCTACATAATTGGAACCGTTAGATGTAGCCTCTCCAAATCTCAAATCCTTCTGATTATCTAATGTTAAATCACTGACTCCAACTTTAACAATATCTTCAGAGGTTTCTGTAACTGTAAAATTAGAATCAAAATTAATTGTTCCTACACTAGTATCTACATTACTACCATTAGCTTGAACAGTATTAACTGTACCAGTTCCACTACCTGATCCACCACCTGCACCAGGAGCCCATTTAGATCCATCCCATTTAAGAACTTCACCACTCTCTGGACTAGATGTAGTTGTATCTACATCTGTTAAGTCATTAATAGCAAAACTAGCTGTACTAGCATCTACATAAGCTTTAGTGGCTGCATGTAGGTTATTAGTTGGTGCTCCTGCTAAAGTTACTGAACCAGTGAAAGAACCACCTGACTTAGGCATTGCTGCATCAGCAACATCTTTAGTCTCTTTGAGTGCACCTGAAGTAGCAGCAACAGAATCAGATGTACTTGTTGTACTATCTGATAATTGAACTACACCTTTCTGTGCTGTTGTACCATCTTGAATACTTGCTATAGGTAGTACTTGACTATTAGCGAATGTTATATCGCCTGTCATTGTACCACCTGTTTTAGGCAATGCTGTTGCTAAACTTATTGGTATTCTAGAATATAAGACACCAAAGAAAGCTTGACCACTAGTTGGTATATTACCCGATGTAAATGTAATAGTACCGTTAGTAGAATTAATAGTATAATCTGCTGTAGGTTCTTTTACTATATTATTTACACTGATTAGAACTGATTGATCGTTGTGAGGTTTAACTGTAGAACTATCTACTTTCAAATCAAAAGTAGCTTTAGTACCGTTAAATTCACTTTGAATACTATCTAGTTTTTGAGCATTAATCTGCCCAGTTGTATAAGCCCCTTGAGTAGTCCACTTCTCACCATCAAAATAGTAAGTTAAACCATTCTGAGCATCAAAAGTCTGCCCAGCTACTCCTGTAGGGAATTGTAATGTACATGCCATAATTAACTACCCTCCAGTGTGGTTACGCGGGCTTTGAGATTGTCTATTTCTGTGAGTACTTCTTGCAATGCTGCAGTAAGTAATGGTACAAGTTTAGCTTGATCTATACCTTGATATATAGGATCTCCTTTTTTATTTATATCTGTATTTTCAGTATAAACTTCATCTTTAGTTCCAGTTACAGCTTCAGGTACTACAGTTTGAGCTTCATGAGCTATAAATCCATCAACTGTTTTAGATGGTTCAATTTTAAAATTAAATCTATAAGGTTTTAATTGTTTTACTCTTGCTGACGCACCAGTTAAAGCAACTAGATTTTCTTTTAATCTATAGTCTGAAGATTGGTTATATGCTGTAGATGTAGAAGTAACGGTTATATTTCCAACTTCAGTACCACTTCTACGGAAAGAAGTTACTCCACCATCATTGTTTCTGTTTTGATATAAAGTGAAGTTATCTGTTCTATTTAGAAATAAAGTGGGTCCAGTAGAAGTAGCTTCTAGATTCATTCCATAATTATTCGCTCTGGAAGGAGCACTTCCAGTACCCCATTGCTTATTAGGATTATTCCAAGTAATACCACCACCAGGAAGTAAACAACCACTTAGCACAACACTACCATCAGCTTTCGGTTGATGGATTTCAATATGTCCATCAGTACCAGCATAATTTGAGTATTTATTAGTTTGTATAGTAGCAGTACCATCTGCATCTACACCAATTTTAAATTCTTCTCCACTACCATTCCAAAGACCTAATTGTGTATTATCATTAGCACTATGGCCTAATACTTCATATTTATTCAAACCAGACTGTTGGACTATTCTAGTTTCAATTGTACCATCAGATGAGTTATCTATTACATCATCAACATTAGTGAATAGGTTATCAGTTATTTGTGTATTAGTAGCAGTGGCAGTTAATTTATAACCTTTATCTAAATCCTTAAATATATTATTAGCTATTATAGTCCTATCAGAATCTACAAGACTTATACCTATATGTGTACCTGACCCAGCTCTTGATGCTTCACGTCCTGCAATAATGTTACTACTAATAATAATATCTGCTTGATTACTGGCAGGAACATTTGTACCTCTAGCAATTACATCAACACCAGTCCAATCGTTTGCGGCTAAATCAGCGGCATCACTTGAAAATTCTGTAAGTCCATATAGTAGGTTACCCTCATAAAAAGATTGTATACCATGTTTATGCCGAATACCATATTCTTTGGTATTAAAGTGACATTTGTTAACATGACATGATGGTTCACCTTGCTCACTTGCAGGATTAGCGGTCTCATGTGTATTTTTTAGACCACCTACAGTTTGAATACACATTGAATATGCAACTAAGCTACCCTCTGTTGTACCGTCAATATGATAAGCTGGTCCATTTACATTAGCTACAGCACAGTTGATTATACGTGAATCTCCTGTACCAGGTCCTGCACCATTATCGATATCACCTGTTAATTTAAAACCATAGGTTGTATTACCATCTATACCATTACCACGAAATGTACAATTTCCAATGGTTGAGTGTCTAGCATTACTTAGTAAAACACCATTTGTCCAGTAACCACTTCCACTCTTTGTAAAAGCACAATTTTCTATAACAGCACTAGCTTCTATCGCTCCTAGAGGAGCAGCATAATCCACTGAGATAGGACTAGCTGACATAGCTGCTGCTGCCTCAAATCTAAGATCTTTTACAACTAAAGCTTTAGTAGCTGTACTTGTATCAGTATCAGTAAATGATAAGCCACTTGTACCACCAGACCATTGAAGAATAGACATTTCATGTCCATCACCATATAAGGTTAGGTGTCTGTTATTACAAGTTAATGTACTACCAATTTTATAAGTACCTTGTGGAACATATATAGCATTATGTGCATTGATAGCGTTCTGGAATGCCGTAGCATCATTAGTAGAGCCATCACCTACAGCACCAAAATCTTTAACACTTACAACATCTTTTAGTTTTGCATCAACAAGTCTATTAGCCGTAGCATTAGTACCTGTTTGTGTGTAAACAAGCTTAGTAGCTGCAATAGCTGCTGCACTATTTACATTAGCGTTATCAATAACATCATTATCAATAGTCCATTGAGCAGCTGAGTTGCTAACTGTAATATCACCTTTATCTCCATCTGCTAAACCACTACTACCTGTAGCATCAGCAGCCCATTCAGGAGCCGTAGCACCTGAGTTCATTTTTAGAACTTGGCTTGCATCACCTTTAGCTAAACGTACATAATCAGAACCATTATAGTATAGTATATCACCCTGAGCATCAGAGCCCATAGCAATCTTTGTACCATCTACAGCATTATCAGCAATCATATCTGTGCTGACTTGTACTTCACCTATTGTTCCAGCACTAGCTGCACCAAGAACACGATTAGCAGTTGTGGTATCCTGCATCTTATCATAGGTAACTGCATCGCTATCAATAGCCCATGCAGCACCACTAGAGGATACTGTTATATCACCCTTATCTCCATCAGTTAAACCAGACCCTGAGGCAGTAGAAGCTAGTACACCATCAGTAATAGTGAGGTTAGCACCAACTTTAATACCACCTAATTGTGTCGTAGTAGCTGCAGGAAGTACATAAGAGCTACTATTTGATCCAGAATCAATTGGGGGAGAGGCTTCTACCCACTGTGCTGCATCTGAATCTGTATAATAAATATAAGTTCTACCAGTATCACAATCAAACCAACGTTCTCCATCCGTAGGATTGGAAGGAGGATCTGATCCAACATATTGAATACCAGATACTTTACTATCTACATATGCTTTATTTGCACCATCATCGTCAACTAAAGGTGTACCTAAATTATTGACCAAATGGCCATTCATATTTAGGTCACCTTCAAAAGTAGGATTCATTATATCACTACCAAGCAAACGCTCCTGTAATGCATACAGAGTTTGTTTCTGGTTGTTATCTAAATCCTCAGCCCTAACTGGGCTACCTGGAGTATAATCAGCTTTAGGATTACATATATCAGTCTTCCGTAGAATAATGATATTTTCGAATTCCGTTGATGGTGGAGCAGCTGGTATGTTACCAGATGTAAATGTTATCTGTGAATTAGTACTGTTATGTGTGTAATGAGTATCAACTGTTTTTAAGTCATAGACTTTAGTAGTATCGTTCCATACATAAACAAATACGTCATCTGCTTCATATTTAGGAAAGGAATAGGTATAAGTAGCTTGTGAGCCATCCCCATTAAACCTTTCTATTGGATCGTGGCATGTGCCAGGAATTGTTTCAATTGCCATATTTATCTACCGAGATGTAATGGGATAGGTGTTGGTTCTTGTTGAGTTTCGTAACGTCTGCTCCTCATTTGTCTAGTTAATTCAAGGTTGTCATTTAAGAGATTCTCAAGTTCAGGGTACTTACCTAAACGCATCTGTTGAATCATTGTAGCATAACCTTTGCTACGGTATTGATCGAATAGAACTGCAATCTTATCATTATGATAATAAGTTTTCATAGGATCATAACCATAATTACCTTTACGTTGATCTTCTCTCATAGCTTTCAAAGAGGCTATGATTTTCTTGTCCTTTGCTAATAAATTAAGTCTATCTCTTAAACTTAAACCATTAATTCTTGTTTCACCAACATGCCTTCCAAAAGCAGATCTAAGTTCTGCATTATCTATTAAAGATATAGAAGGTATCTGAGCCCCTAAAGATGGTGTTGATGTTACAGACAATCTCATGTCATAATTACTATCATGTAATAATTGTTCTCCAGCATCATTCTTAGGAGTAAAGTTAAAGATAGTTATAGCATTAAGAAATCTAATTAAAGGATGATAATCTTTTAATTTCTCTCCATCTAGCATACTATATTGAAACTCTAAAGGTTTATTAGTTAATAATTCAGATGTAAGGTTCCTACTACGAATCTGATCCCATATATTATTATCAAATTCTCTTAAACCTGGATTTAATACTTTACCTATAGCATTACGTAAATTAGCTCCAGGAACTTGGTTGTTAAATATATTAGAAATAGTCCTAGTACGTGCTCCTGGTTGTGCTGAGAATATATCAATTAGTTGATTAGCACCTTGTAAGAAAGTAGTACTAGTAGCATTACCTGCAATAATCCATGCAAGAGCAGACAATCTATCTTCAACCCATTCATCACCCATAAGTCCTTGATTATCACCAACATCAGCAATAGCTTTAAACATTATAGACCAAGGTTCAAATAGATTAAGATCTACCATTTTACCTGCTATATCAATACGACCTCTTTCCCAACCAGTATCTTGCCACATCTTCCGCATAGCACGATTCTGTGGTCCGTTACCATTCAAACCATTATGTAGGTACTTCTGAACACCTATAGAAACTAAGCCAATACCTAATGCTTGCCTTCCCCATAACAGAGCTTTAGCATTTTCTAACTCTTCTACAGTGGTAATACCCCATTTCTGTAAAACTCCTGATTTTACATCCTCTGCAGTACCAAAAGCAATCTGTCTTTGCTGCTTTAACATAGCAGCTAATAACGGTTGATTCCTGACATTAACTTTAAGACTATTAACACCAGTTCTCATAAAGAAAAAGAAAGGTTTAAGTTGTGGTAAGGTTTCAAACACTCTATTCAATGTTTCACCTATATTACCCATATTTTCTTGTAGTGTTGTCTCTGCAGCTCTTTGCTTTAGAAATAAATCTTTACTAATATCTAAATTACCATCTGCATCGAAGTATTGATTAAACAAGTTATCTTGAACTTTAGATAATGTTCTCTCATTTATAACAGGAAAAGATGAAGGTTCTTCTGATAAAACTTGTCTCATCGCTAATTCTTTAGTTCTACCTTTGGTAGCTATCCATTCAAATGTTTCATCATTAGCTCTAAGAACTCTAGGTACACCACTTAAAAATCTATTTATATTAAGTTTGTGTCCTACATCTGCTATAAAGAAAGCAGCTTGATCTCCTAAAGTACCCTGTTGTTCAGTCCATGCACGATACATTTCCCAGTTATGTTCTTTAGTAGAATAATGGGAGAACCTACTTTTAACTGTAGCTAGATTCTTATCAAAGTTAGCATCTAATCTTTGTCTAAATACTTTTAAAGCATCAGGTATTACTTCAATCATACCGCTTAATGCAGCTGTATTAGCTTGTAAGGTTACATCATCTGTTTTACCTAAACCAAATCTAATAGCAGATCCAAGTACAGTATTAAACTGATCTAAATATGTATTAAAACCCGTACCCCAGATTGCTCTTTGTGGAGTCTTTGGGCCTAATAACATACTATTAGTCATCACTTGTTGAAGCTCTTTAACTAAAACACCAGTTCTAACTTTACCATTAAACTCACCGCCAGATATTTTCTGTCTCATCCATTTATCAAAATCTAGTTGATTCTGAATTTTGTTTGAACTAGAAAATACTTCTAATACACCATGTGCTAAGTCCTTTGAATCACTATTTCTCATTAACCGCATCATGAGTTTAACACCATCTACAGTTTCATCATGCATTCCAGTTATTCGCTCAGCAATAGCCGATTCACTTATACCATTTTCAATACCTTCTTGTAGCAATTTAGACCGTTTAATCATACTAATGCCAGTCACTAAGCGATCAGCAATTGATCTCATAGGACCATCTGGTACAAAAATATCACTATCATTTATAACAGTTTTAGTAGCACTTGCTATATCTCTTAATTGAAGTAGTAAAGCATTATTAACTAATTCAGTTGTAACTATATCTTCTTGAGTTAATCCACCAAATGTATTAGTTTTACCATCTTTAAGTGAACTCCAGAAAGCTTTCGTAGATAAATTACCACGATTACGTCCCATCATTTCTTGATAGCGTTTGAAAGAAGGTTCAAAAAACTCATTAAAAGTTTTGCCTGCTTCTTTTGATTTTAATAATAACTGTTGGTATCTTGAATCTCCTAATAATTCTTTTGCAGCATCATTTAAATTAGTTTTAAGTAAACTACTATTACCTTTTTTAGCTGAATTTCTAATTGTTTGTTCTGTGAAATTAGTTGGTACTTTAGTTGAACCTGCTCCAATTTCACCATCCAGTGCATCTAAATCATTCTTTATATCAAATGACTTTTTAGAAGACATCACAACACCTTGGTTTGTGTCTTTTATACCAGCATTTTTATGAGCACCAAAACCCAATTCGTTTAATTGATCTTTAGCAAGAGCAGCTTTTTGGCTAACAAAGCTATCCATGTTACGCCTAAGGTTTCTTATATATACACCAGCAGGCCCTGTGATTTTATCGAGTTCAGATAATGGCACCTTTTTTAGCAGCTTCCAGCCTTTAGACATTATACCACCTAACGCCCATTCACCTGTCATCTCTACTGCTACAAATTCAGAGATATTAATAAATCTATTCAAATATAAATTAGTATCCCAACTAGTATGATCTTCACCAACTTGTTCCTTTAATTCAACTAAACCAGGTAAATTAGTAAATGGTGTTAATTCCCCTTCTTTTAAAATAGCATTCCATTCTAAAAATTGATTTTTTATTTTAGGTAAATTCTTACTAGTACCGAAAACACCACCTGTTCTGATATCTGTGCTAGCAATTCCTCCTACTACACCAGTTTTAAAAGCAGCAGCTTTCCAACCACCACCAAATAGAAGTTTCGAAGCTCCAGGTATGTATAATGCAGGTATTAGATCATAGAGAAAATCAAGGGCATCAACTGCAAGGCCTTCAACAAAAGTATTTTGATAACTATAATCTTTAAAACCTAACTCACCAAGAGTACGTGGTGTATAATCTTTGCCTGTTATCGCTGCCTTTATTTCTTGTGGTACAGTGGCAAAATCTCGAAATTGTGCAGCACTTGCTTGTGAAAGGACACTCCTTTCGTCTCTTGGGTCCAAACGCATATGCCACCAAGGTCTTTCTTGATCTAAATGCTCTTGTTCCAGCCGTTTGATCTCCTCGTAGTCTGATCCCCAAAATGCTTTCTGCTCTTCTTCATTTAAAGGTTCCTTATTTTCAACTTTTTGCCTAAGAGCATTTTTATTTAGTCCTTGGCTATCTAATTCTTCCCAAGACTCTTCAACTTTAAGATCTGGTCCTTCTTCAGGCTTAACTTCTTCAACTTTCTCACTCTTTAATTCAGGTGTAATTGTTGGTTCTTCAGGTTCATCCGTAGATACTCCCTTAGAATTTTGTTCAATACCATCTAGAAATTCTCTTCCTAATCGAATGGCTTCTTGATTAGCACTTTCTAATGCCGTAGCATTTTGTTGTTCATTTTCCATATTAAGTAGCGCTCCAGTCTGTTAATAAAGCTGAGGAATTAAAAAAAGAATCACTCCCTGGTTCTTTAGTTACCTGTTCATAATCATTCATTGAAACTAAAACTTGAGCTCGTGTAGATTTTGTTGGATTTTTTATATGCCAGGAGATATCAAGAACTTTACTAACTTCGTCCACAGCTGCTTTTTGTTTAAATCTAGGTGTGTCTTTAAACTGTGAGCCGTATAAACCTTTATCTTCACCATCTACTCTTCTTAGAAGTCTATCTGCAAAACCTTCTGCAGTAATGTCTTTTAAATGTCTTGTAGCTATATCAAAATAAGGTGGTAATTTCTTAAGCTTACCATCTCTATATCTTCTAGCAGAGTCAATGTATCTTTCATATCCTTTTGGTAATTGTTCTAAATCAGGATCTTCTTCTAGATGTTCGGCAGCATTATTTCTATCAATTAATGATTCACGTATATTATCTATATTAAAAGCTTTATCTAAAAATGCTTTACCATTTGCATTAGGACTGGTTCCATTTAAATCATACTTTTTCTGAATAATTTCTTTAGCAAACTGCAAGGCTTGTTCTCTAGACATAGCTTTATTATCAATAGCATCTTTAACTAGCAGATCAAACTCTCTAAGAGAATTCCTTTTCATTTCAAGTTGAACACCGCTTTCATTTAAACCTTGTAAATTATTAGCTTCCTTACTCCATAGAACAATTTGATCTGTGTAGAGTGCCTTTTGCTTCTCTGGTATCTCTCTAAAAGCTGCATCTGCTTTAACAAAACCAATATACTCTTTAAAAATTGTAGGTGAAAATGGACGTAGATCCTCTAAAGTTAGGCCATTATTTTGTTTCCTTTTATTATCTAAATAATCTCTAGCAGTATCATCAGATTGTTCTTGTCTAGTGTATATATCATCAATCCAAGAAGCAGTTTTTTTACCAGTGATACGTTGATAATCTATTTTTATTTTATTCAACTCAGCATTAGTAATATATTCACCGTTACTATATCTTTCTTGTACCCAAGCTTCTGTTTTTACTTGGAATTCTAATCCTTTTATTTTATTATGATCTAGCTTATCATCTAATAGTTTTTTCTCTGCATTTTTAATATAGTGTTTCCACTCTTTAATTTTAGCAGGCCATTGCTTTCCAAATAGTTTACCACTAAAAGTTTTTTCCTCACTTATTTTATCTATATCTTCTACTGAAATCATTTTCACATCTGCTAACTCTTTAATTCTCTTATCGAGTATCTCATGAGCTTCTACATTAGTATATTGGGTTTTAGTGTCAGGGTTCCATTGAGCTTTTATTCCTTTAAAAGCTACTTCATAATTTTTGTCTAATGTAAAGTTAGATTTAATAGTAACTAGATTGGCAGCAGATTTATTTGCTCTATCAATTGTACGTAATTCATTAATAATTTTTTTCTTAGCATTATAAGCTGTTGGAAAATAATTATCAATTAAAAAGTGTTTTTCATAAGTATCAAGACCATGATCCTCTTGAAACTTATTCCAAAGATCTTGAACTGATTGTGCTTTCTGTTCAAAAGTTACTGCTTCTTTTGGAGTGAAGAAAGTTTTACCACCATCAATGCTAGATTTTACACTATCACCCATCATGCCAGTTCTAAGAGCTTCTTCAACTCCTTCTGACAAAGTTTTTAAATGTATCTTACCATAGTAATAAGCCTTCCATCCACTTAAATTATTTAATTCCTCTACAACTTCAGGAGATGCTCCTTTATCATAAGCTGCCTGTGCTAAATCGTTATAATCATCACGATCTTTTTCAAACTCTTCTTTATATTTTTCATACTCTATTTTGTCTTCATCTGCTGGAGCATATGGATTTGCAAGACTAGTTTCATATGCTAATTCAGAAGCTGCAATCTTTGCTCTTTTCTTATGCTTCTCAACTTCATGTCCTATTAACTTCTCTACAGTAGGAGAAAGCGCAGCCATAGCTTGGATATTCTTACCAGCTAGTTGAGCTTGTTGCATTCGAATCTTATCGTTATAACGCTCAAACTCTCTAGCAGGTGCATCTGCTTGTTGTTGTTGTTGCCTTGCACGGCTGTACTCACCTGCATAGGAGCCTTGTTGTATTGGATTAAATTGTACCATTAGTCGCCTCCCCCTTTAATTGCATTAGTTGGGCTTAGTTTGTCACCAGCCATGTAGCCTGTCATCAAACCTTGGGCAACACTAGCTCCTATTTCCCAGCCACTTGGACCAAGTTCTGGTATATAATCATCAGGCATCATACCACGTTGTGGAGCATACCCCATAATTCTTTCAGCTCTTCTATTAGCTGCGTCTTTACGTTGCTTTAATTCTATAAAAGCAGCTTTTGCTCTATCTCTTAGCTGATCCTGTTTAGCCCAACGTTCAGCTTTACGCCTTCCAATTAAAGCGTCTCTTGCAGTTTCAACACGTTTAGCTGATTGTCCTGAACGTTCAAAACTTTTAGCAACATCTGGTTTAGAGAATAATGTTACATGATCTTTTGCAGTTTCTGCGAATATTTGAGCTATACCTTCGTTTAACTTAGCTTGTTCAGCCCAGGCTCCTCTATTTTCAGCAGCAAGATTTTCAGCCCATGCATATTCAGCATCAATATGTTTATGATACCATTCTCCAAGATTGAAAGCATGCTGAATTTGAACACGTTGTTGCTGCTTTGCTTGTAATTTTGCTCTTTGTTTGTTTATTGCAGAAGCTTGTTGAGTTTTTCCATATTGACCGGCTAAAGCTGTTCCAGCTGATAAGGCCATCAATCCTGTTTGTAGTGCAGTAGCTTTGACTGTAACGCCTAAAGCACCAACTGCTAATGGAACACACATTTTGCGAATTCTATAAAGGTTAATTGATTGGGTCCATGTTTAAATTCCCGTAGAAATTTGAACCCTAAGTATCTTAATAATTTAAGATGTACTTTGTTGCGCTTATCAACAATGTTCCAAAGAAGTTTCTCTGTTCTACTGTTTAAAACACGTTTTGCTTCTTTGACAAAAGCTATTGGATAATCATGAATGACTGGTGTACATAACATCCATATCATTCCGTTTGTATGTACTCCACCCATACCGGCAGTCTTGCCGTTAGGTGCTGTGAAATAGACACAGAAGTCCTTTCCAACAGCTTGTGGTAATACAACCATAGGATCACACCCGTGACCTTCTTCGACCTCTCTGCGGTCATCAGGACGTAGGTTAGAGGCCACCTCAATGGCAGCCTCATGTGTACATGGATAGGTGGTAAATTTAGACACGTTGATAATATCTATTTGTATAATCTCCTTCCCAACTCATAGAGTAGATAATAGCAGGAGATGGATGAGATGATTTTAAAGTGAATGTTAAATTAGTATTCCTTTCATAAGTTGGTAAGGTATGTGTACGTTCTGTTAACCAAGGACTCGTATTAGATTGATACAAGTCTTGATAAGATGATTCAATTAATTCAGTATAGTCATCTTTACCATCACGTTTAATAGTAGTTTCATATACACCACTATCTCCTAAACCTATTTTAATACGATGTATAATTAAAGATCCATTTGTATCAGCTACTGTATTAGTACCTTTAGTGGCAGTTACATAAATCTTAGGGAAGGTTACTTCCATATCAAAGTTATAACCTACATATAATTTATGATTACCAGTTGCCCAATCTCCTTTTAATGTAGCTGTTGTACCACTAACACTTGCTATCTCATAACGACCAAAGGTATTAATAGTACCGTCATTTGGTGTATCATCTATTACAGCAACATCATCACCAGAGAAATAACCTGCTGGTAAAGTGAATGTAGTTTTATTTGTGGTATTACTATAAGTAAAAACACTTGCGTCTAACTCTTGTAGATAATCCAAATGAATAGGATGATCGATTTCTATAGGATTATTAGCATCAACAGTGGTATCTATATTAGGTGTAGTATCTGTTTCTTTCAGATCTAATGCTATTAAATGGTTATTTTCATCAAGGATATATAAAGCATCATCAATAACAGCCATGTGTTTAATTTTCTTTTTCATTTTCCATTTAAACCAAGCTGATTGAACCCTCTTCTCACCTGCAATAAAGTATCTATAACCATAGATTACATCAGTATTAGTTACAGTTAATAGTATTAAATTATTCTCTCTTGAATTAGTAACAAGATCTATATCTTTAGGTAGTAACTCAGGGATGATAACACTTTGTTCTAAGATATCAGGTTCCCTAGATCTTTGGACGTTTATCATTTCAAAGAATCTAGTCTTTTTACCTGCATTATCCAAGAAACCAGTTGTAGTACCTAAAGAAATCGGTGAAATTTTTTCGTTATAATTATAAGAAGCTATTGGATCTATCTTAGCTGTCTCAGCTGTTAATACTTCAGCTTCTGCAGTCATTAAGAACTGTTGGTTATCACTGAATAACAGTAGACCTGATGGTGTTTCTATACCATCTTTAAGGATAGATGGATAAGTAGAACTAGCAGCTAAATCAATCACATCTTCAGGTGAAAGAGTTAAAGCAGTCTTAGCCCAAAAATCTGGGACTGTAATATTCTCATCACCTGGTTTAGATAAGATAACATTAGCATCACTAAGGAATGCTACTCTATTTCTCCAGTATAAAACTTTATTAATTGTTTTATCTACAAAACTTGCTTTAGGATTAGTATCATCGTCACCTACTAGACGTTTTATATACTCACCTTGACCTATAGTAAAGCTGCCATTACTTTGTCTTACTAATTGTAATGGCATTGTTGCTGGATCATACTCATCTTCTATCTTTGGTTTAGCACATTCAACCCAACTACCAGGGCCATGGCTATCATTATCACCTTTAAATTTTAAATAGTAATCATCATCTTTTATATCACTATTCAATACTTTGACTATATAACCATTAATACATTGTGTAGGTAATTTACTAACATCATTAATTTCTTTACCAAATACACTCAATAAATCAGTATCTGGTGTCTCAACCATAAATGTATTAGCATCATCTGTTCCTGGTCTAGTTAAATATAAACCGTTACCAACTATAGTACTAGTAATTTGTTTATCAGTGGAAGATTGATATACGGTATCATTACTATCAGTAAGTCTAGCACATTCTGATTGTAGTTGTCCTAAAATAGTTTGTGCATTAACAACAGTTTTATCATCAAAAGATGTTGGAGCTGGTCTACCTGGTAATAAATCTGCTTTCACCCAGGCTTCAGTAGTGTCATCTACTATAACCATATACAAAACATTAAGATTTGTAGGAGCTGCTCCAGTAAGTGTTTTACTATTAAAACCTTTTGCATCATGTGTAAAGGTAATATAATCACCTTCATTCCAATGTTCTCCACCATGTAATAAATCTACATCATAATCATATGCACACGTATAATCTACACCAGCTGGATTAGATGGAGCACCGGCAACAACTGAAGAATGACCTTTAACAGTAAACCGCCAATTTAAATTACGTGGTCTTAATCTTCTAGCTCTCTCCCAATTGGTATTATCTGAAGCAGGAGCAGTACTTACATTTGTATGATTTGTTTTAGCTTTATAAGGTATACCACTACTCAATACACGTGCGCCTATCTTATAAGTACCGCCAGAAGTCCAAGCAACAGCACCTGTAAAATCATCAGGGTTACTAGCTGTAGTACCAACTAGTTCAACGTGATTTTTATCAAATATTTTAATACCTGCCTGTTCAGAAGTATGTATTTCAGAACTTACATCAGGACAAGTAGCATCATTATTCCAACTGTAGTTTCCACTATCATCAGCATTCCTCCAATGCCTAGTATGGACTGGTTGTCCAGCTATATTAGGGGAGTGATTAATTGCAGGTTGAGCATTGGATCCAGTTAAAACACTATTATCCCAAGCAGAACCATCATATTTATAAAAGTTATGATTAGTAATTGTAACTGCAGAAATGGTATTACCTAAAGTATCCTCTGTAACAGAAGCTCCTGATACAGGATAGTCTTTCATATGTTTAAGACGTGTAACTGTCTTAATTGGGGTATTAGCCGCATTATGTGTATATACATTAAACCCATACTGTCTACCATTAGCTACTTGCTTTAACTCTATAAAAGCACTGTTATTATTTAACCTATCAGCAGCTTTACTAGAACTCATTGCAACTGTTTTAGTTGTATTAGTTATGTAGGTATAATCATTTATTGTTGTGAACTGTAAGTCTTCTGGATTGGAATGCTTTAGATAATTAGTGACCTCAGTACTCATAGCATTGATTGTCATCTCATCACCTGCAGATTTACTTAATGCAGGTATATCTTTAAGACACCACATCTTAACAGTAGGTGCTGAACTAGTTGTCCTTTCAATCTGTCCTATATATTGTTCAACATCATCTCTGTAATAATGAAAGTAAGTAGCGTTAGTAGATGTTGAAAGTGTTTTAATATATGAACTACCTGGTCGTTTAGATAACCCTTTAGTAACATCAGGTATTACGTTAACCGCATCACTTACCTGACCAGGATTCTTAAATTGATCTGGTTGTTGTGATATACCAGATGTATAGTTTGCTACGGTTTGTGTAATACTTGTCATTATCGTGTTAGTGCATCAAAGGGGACAAAGGATGTATATTTATCTTCATCAGCAACACCAAAGAATGATGGATCTTCTTGATTGCATTCATATTCTAAGCAGGACGATCTAGCATAAGCTTCTTTCTGCTGTAGTAGTTTAACAAGTTGTGGATTAGATACTAATTGTATTGCTGCTCTACTAGAAGCTGCATAAATAACATAGCGTCTAAAGACTTGAGGTATATCTACGAATGGATATAAGTATGTAATATCTATATTTAACTTATCAGTGAATACATCAGTATGATCCACTTTATCATATAATCTTCCATTACGTACGACAACATTTTGTGATCTATCATTAAAGCTGTTATGAAGGTCATACTGTATAGCGTTAGTTGGTAATGTTATATAACCAGAACTGTCTGGAGTTAATGTGACATGCTCTTCTTTATTAAAAGACCAACCTTCACTTTGTACATCTATGTTAGCTTCTTTTAAAAGGTTATGTACATAAGAAATTTCAGGGTTATTAAAATTTAAACTTGTAATTGGTGACTGACCAATAGCACCCAATATGGAATTGACTGCGGATAGTTCGGTATCGAGATCAGTTGTATTGGGATGCGACATAGGTATAAATTTTTGTAAAGAAAAAAAGGGGAGCGTGAGAACTCCCCCATAAGTTTACCCGAATGCGCTATCGTTAGAAGCAGCACCGGCGTATAGTTCGACTGCAGCAGCAGGGTTGAGGTAGTCAGCACCCATTGCCAAGCGACCTAGGATAACATCACCCTGATAAATCACGGAGACGTCGCCTGAAGTTACTTGTACTTGAGGACCAATTGCTTCAACTACACCTGCGGCTTCCTTCTGGAAGATAAGTCCACAGGACTTGCTGAACTTAGCAGCTTGACCATAATCATTCTGTGTGATGTTATGCTCATCTGCCATTGCATCACCAACGAAGGAACCAGAGTTACCTGGATCTGCTACGTTAGCATCAGTTGTACCAGCTGTAGTACCATAAATAGTACCGAACTTACCGAAGAACGGAATGTTCATAGACTTGTAGATCTTGATGCCTGCGATCTCAATGATTCCGTTTCCGCTTTGCAGCGCAGAACCTTGAGAGTCACGGTTAACAAGACCGTTAGATCCAACAGCTTGGATTAGTTCGTAGTACTGACGTGGGTTAAGAACACCAACACGGCCATCTTGACTTACACCCTTTTCATCGAGTGCAGCTGCGGCATCATAGAAAGCAGCGATCAGAGATGCAGAGTTATAAGCGTCAGAAAGCTGAGCGTTAGAACCTACACGGATCTGAGTACCACCTGGTTCTACGAAACCAGCCTTAGTGATTGGGCTTGCCTTACGTGCAGCCTTTACGATTGAACGGAAGATTTTCCGGTCATAATTTTCGGCTAGTGCGTAGCCGATCTTACGTGAAATCTCTCCACGTAGGTCATAATGAGCGAGGGTCTCATCTAGCTCGTAGACAAATGCACTGGAGATCAAGAGATCGTCAACAGTAATTGTCTTCTCAGCTACAGGAGGTGCGCCGTCGCTGTTACCTAGTATAGAATTTCCTGGGGTATGATATTCACTCTTCGTGCGACCTGTATAGATGAACTGCAATGATTTGCCGTTCTTCAAGGTGCGACGTGTAACTAGATCCCTTGCAATTGTATTGCGTTGGAATCCTTTGAATAACTCACCAGAAAATAGCTTTAAATATAGCGCCCTTCTCGCCGTGGTGGTCGAGGCGGCGCCATTATCAGCACCAGGGGCCGTTAACAGAGCGGTATTAGAACCACTCGTAGTTTGTTGTGCCATTTTAAGAGTAAGTGTGTATTAACTTGCTCTAACGTTAGAAATTTTTTTCGAAATATTTTGTGGTCTTTCCCACCGTCTAGACGGCAAGAGGTATCCTCGTAAGGGCTCTTACCAATGAAAAGGGAGTCCGACTCTGAGGTGCTCCCATTCCGATTAAGAAGTTAAAGCTTCTTCAAGTGAATTGTAATCCACTTCTTCATCTACACCAGGAGGTTGTACATCACTAGGATTAGTATCCACAGGATCTTTAATCTCTACCTCTGGTGTTGCATTAGGTGTTCCAATAGGAGTAACAAAAGCTCTCCCATCTGTACTTTGTTGTGACATTAGTATTCCTCTATTTCACAAGGTGGACAAGACCTACAATGCTGATGTTCTTTCATATGTAGACCTTCAATAAAAATGAAAAGCCCCAAGAGCAGTATTACTACTGCCCAAGGGGATTCTAAGTACTTCATTAGAAGCTATATTTAGCTCCGATTTTAGTACCCCAGGAGTTATCAACATCAGTGTCAGCATCTGCAGTTAGTACTGAGAGCTCACCGTATACTCCTAGATTATCGGTAGCCTGAAAAGAGCCACCAACTTTACCGGATAATCTGTTATCAGAATCAACACCGTCAGCAGCTACAATAGCTGGACCGCCTTGAACATAATAACTAAACTTATCTACACCACCTTCATATCCTACATGGATATCTGTTGTGGTACTTTCGTAGTTTGATCCGGTGCGAGAGCTGTTCGCTTCCACGTTTACAAAGACTCCCGCTGATGCAGGTGTCGCCAGGGCTGCGGATGTAGTCAGTGCGGCAAGTGCAATTAATTTCATAGTTGTTTAAGTGATTTTGGTATAAGGTATACCGCGATACTTTAGTTGGATCTTTTTTTGCATAGATCTTCTCCTTAGTACCTAACCCCCGTTCCATGGCTAGGTGTCATGCGTCCTGAGACCAGGATGAACGGACGCGGTATTTAGAAAACGCCAGGTATAATCTGACCGGTGAATAGGTAAGCGCCAACAGCAGCAATGAAACCAAGCATAGCTAGTTGTCCATTAACACGTTCTGCATTCTCAGCATACTTAATGTCAAGTACTTCTACTTGTGGTTCAGTTGCGAAACGGTTGAAGCGTCCACCTTGTTCAGTTGTTGTAGTCATTAAGATAAAATAAATTAGGTTAATGGCCGAGGATGATAGGTCAGGTCGGCGCGATTAATTTACCCTACCGTTATTTTTTCCGCCGCTAAGTCAAGCGGAAAGTTGTGGGCATTACGCTCATGCATAACTTCAAATCCTAGGTTAGCGCGGTTGAGCACGTCAGCCCATGTTGGAACCACTCTACCAGTGGAGTCAACGATTGACTGATTGAAGTTGAAACCGTTGAGATTAAAAGCCATGGTGCTGACTCCCATACTGGTAAGCCATATGCAAGTGACGGGCCAAGCAGCAAGAAAGAAGTGAAGAGCACGAGAATTATTAAAGCTAGCATATTGGAAGATTAACCTCCCGAAATAACCGTGAGCAGCTACAATGTTATAGGTCTCTTCATCTTGACCAAATTTGTAGCCATAATTTTGAGATTCATTATCGGTTGTCTCTCGTATGATAGAACTGGTGACCAATGATCCGTGCATAGCACTGAACAAAGCCCCACCAAATACCCCCGCAACACCCAACATATGGAAAGGATGCATGAGTATATTATGTTCCGCTTGAAAGACAAACATAAAGTTGAACGTTCCTGATATCCCCAACGGCATACCGTCAGAGAAACTTCCCTGTCCGAATGGATATACCAGGAAGACAGCAAAGGCTGCTGATAGAGGTGCTGAATAAGCAACTGCAATCCAAGGTCTAGTACCTAGTCTATAACTAAGTTCCCATTGGCGTCCCATGTAAGCTGAGATACCAATGAGGAAGTGGAAGATAACGAGCTGATATGGTCCACCATTGTAGAGCCATTCATCAAGAGTTCCTGCTTCCCAGATTGGGTAGAAGTGCATTCCGATTGCGTTGGAGCTCGGTACGACAGCTCCACTGATGATGTTGTTTCCATAAAGTAATGATCCTGATACTGGTTCTCTTATCCCATCTATATCAACGGGAGGTGCCGCAATGAATGCGATAATGAAAGCTGTGGCAGCTGTTAGTAGACAGGGGATCATTAGGGTACCGAACCAACCGACATAGAGACGGTTTTCAGTACTTGTAACCCAGTCACAGAAGCTTTGCCAATTATTATTTGGTTTAGTTAGTGTAACTGTTGACATCTAAGTGTGTTTTTATGAGTTCGTTAATAGAATTTGACATTTGTCTGTAGCTTGAGCCAACGTATAGTTGACCCAATACTACACCAACAGTCATTATACCCCAAAAGGTATAGTATTTATTTGTTTTTTTGACCTTTCCTTTTGTCATCTTTCTTGGGTGGTCGGCCTTTCTTAGAGCCGTATGTTCCTTTTCCGTATGGCATTAGAATTGTAATTGATCTGAACGGTCTAGTTTTGATATAACATCCTGTCTATAAGCAGGGTCATTATCATAGCGTGGGTCTGACATAGCAGCAACTAATTCCTGCTGACTACGGAAGGTATCGCCTGATGTTTTAGGTGATTTACCTGTCAACATCCTACCTTCATACCCATTTGCATCATCATATTGTGCTTTCATACCTGAAACTGCGAGTTCAATAGCTTTTGCGTTACCCATTTTAACTAGGGAATCAAAAGCATCCATAGTTTCTTTACCTAAATTATCATTACCCCAACTAATGACTTCAGTGTAAGCCTTTTCTCCACCAATAGATTCTCTAATGGTATTTACTTCAGCATCTGTTAAGTCAGCTACTTCAGGTGTTGAATCTTGAGGCCCGCTTTTAGAAGCTTCAACGTAAGCTTGGACTAAATCCTTGCTACTCATATCAGCAAACTTAGCTAAAGTTTCATCAGAAAGCTCACCCTTCTCAGCATATTCTGCTGATGCTTCAGTGATGAGTGTGACTTGTGGACTAACTTCTGATGAAGTATCTTCTACTTCGTCTTCGGTCTGAGTAACTTCCTCTTCAGCTTTCTCCTCCTGAGAGCCAAGCTTCTTTTGTAACTCTCCATAAGCTTTTTCTAATTCTTCTGCTGTTTTGTATTTACCAGCGAGTAACCCTTCTTGTTGAGCCTCTAGCTCCTCACCTACCTGTAGAGACTCTTGCTCTTCAGGGGTAAGATTATCACCTACAGTTGTAGTATCTGTAGCTGGATCATAAGTTAATGTTTCTGCCATAATTATTCAGGTGGTTGTTGTGCTTGTGCAACTGCCTCATTAAGCGCTGGTAACGCTTCAGGGTTTTTAGTTGGATCCATTAAAGGAGCATTAGCTAATTGACCTGCTTGATCTGTAAGTGACTGAGCCTGTTGTTGTTGCATCTGTTGTTGCATCTCTTGCTCCATAGTTTCTGGAGACTTAACAAGATTAAGTACGTCAATACCTTGAGCTGCAGCAAGACGCTTAATAACTTCAGAAGGATCAATAAATTTAATTAACGCTTCTGGTCCAAGAGTTTGTGCAATCGTTGTCATGAAAGCTGTAAGACTTTCTCTATCTTGACCACGGCCAAGTGCATTAACACCTGCTACTATTTGTGGTCTAACTATATTCTTAGGTATCTTAGGTAGCTGACCATTACGTTGTAGTACCAGTAAAGTTCTATCTAAATATGGTACTAGGAAGTCTACAGTAAGTAAACTGAATAGTCCACCTAATTGTTGTTCTAGTTCTAGTTGTGTTAACCGTACTTCTTCTGCAGTAGTGCGTTCTGATTGCCTGATGTTAAGTTGTAGGAATGCCTCACCGAATCTCTTCTCAATAGCTGCAGCCATATTAGCAGCAGTTGCAAAGTCCGCAGTCTTCCCTACCTGTACAACACCAATGTCTTCAGGTCTACCTTGAATGATAGCACCGTTACCAGCTTGGGCTAGAGTCTGTGGTTTAGTAGTTGAAGATGGTGATACAGTAAAGACAACTTTAGCAGCTGCTGCAGAGCCTTCTATGAGTGCCTGAGAGAGTGCATTGAGACTCTTCAGATCCCCTAGGAACTCTTCTACTCTACCACGACCGTAGTCTTCTCCATCTACTGAGTTGAATCTAAGGACAAGCCAAGGTGTTGCATTCTTAGGAGCAGTACTACGACTGTCTTTAATGATCATATCTTGACACTCTTGATGCCAAACCCAACGACCATTCTCTAGCTTAACATATGTATAGACTTCTAAGTCATCAGAACCTGACTTACTATCATCAGTAGGACTATTAGGTTCACGTTCTGGGAAAACTTCCTTGTCTAAAATCTCTCTACTTATAAGTTCCTTAGTAACAATCTCTAGTACGTTCCCGTTACCATCACGATTGATTACATATCTATTCAGAGGGAAACTCTTTAGACCTTCTTTACTCATAAAGAGTAGAGCATTACCACCTACAATCAGGTGCTTCAATGCTTGGTGTATTACAACTCTGTCACTAGAGGCAGCTATGTAATCCATTACAATCCTCTCCATCTTAGAGAAGGATAGATCTAATTCACTTCTTATTTCAGGTGGTATCTCTTCACCTAACTTATCATCTCTGACTTGTAGCTTAAAGAAACTTGTTTGTGGAGGCAGTAGTGCAAGCATTAGCTTTGCTGCTAACGTTACCACTGCTTTGGCTCCTACTGATTGCCATGGAGATGGCAGTCTTTTAAAGTTTTGCTTAGTACTTGTATCATCTCTGATTAAATAAGGCAGAGTTAGCTCTGAACATTCAACTGCAGTATCTAGGAATTGATGCCTAGCAGTACTCAGTTTGTTATATTTTTCTCTTGCATTCATACTGACCCTCCAAGTCCACCTTGTGAAGCCTTACCTGGATCCGCTAACATGGATCTATTCAAAGGTATCGTAGATTTCTTAGTTTCTTTTGCAGCACCTTCTGCAGTTAACGTATCACGTTTAGTACCATAAGTAACTCGTGCTTTCTCATCATCTGCTCTCAAAGGACGTTTTTCTGGCTGAGCATCTGGAGGCTCAGGAGCTGCTTTAGGTATTGGAGGTGGTGGCGGTGGATCAACTTTTGGTATTTTAGGTGAGAATAAATTTCCTAAACACATAATTAATCTTCTTCTGTAAGTGTTTTAAAATACTTCACAACACTGGCCTGTCCAGCATGGTACATTATCTCTTCAGAAGTCATCTTTGGATGGATGGATTGAGGTGGAAAAGTTTCTTCTAAATGAATAAGTAAATCTTTCAGACGGTCTTTGTGAAGTTTAAGCGTATGAAGGGAGGTTTGTATTTGCATGTTCGAAAAAGGCTGGCATACGAGCTCGCTGTGTCTCAGAAAATTCGGGCGCTTTGCCCTCATACATTAAGCGGTCACTAGCATCCAACCAAAATTTTTTGTCCAAATATTTATCGTAGGTATTTTTACCTAGGGGTTGAAGAACCCAGTTAATGGTGGCCTTCCTAAGTTTATCCAAAGAACTACTGGGAGATAAACCCAGCTCACGACATACAAGGCTATTAGTGGCCACGTGTATTTGTTCGTCTCTAGAGATGTCGGCGCTGACAGTCCTAAGACCAGCATCGCCATTAAAACGAAAGAAGGGAAGAAGGACAAAAAAGATGGCACGTTCTGCGACAAGTGCCTTAGTTATGGTGTGGTCGGGGTGTGCCTCCCATGCTGATCGAAGTCTGAGTGCTTCGAGCTCAGCCTGAGGCTCAGTCCCAATTGAATTAGCAATATACCCAAGAGCAAGGTCATGTTTTTCTTCGTCTTTTACATTAAGTTCAAGTAGCTCTCTAGCACTGTCGGGAACAGTCTTTTCAAGACCTTCCTTAATAAAGGTACCCACAGGTAACTCCATATGACGTATTGCGAGAGCACGGTAGATGGTTTCTTCAGCTCCATGTTTCAATTCTCCAGCGGTGGTTTGGACCGGCGTCCATGTCCGGCGGCGGTCGATTAGTTTTTGGTATGGTGTTTTTCTCATTCTTGACAATCACATTGAGGTTCTTTTAAGAGACCCTCCAAGTAATCGTTAACGTCAGTCTCATCTAATGCTGCATACGCATCGGTCTTGTCCTGTACGTCTCCCATCACTTGAAGAGAGTAGTATAAGGAGGTTTGAGGTGAATCTAACCACTCTTGCACGAACGCATTGTCGTAGGTTACTACATCACTCCATGAGTTAAATGAGTATCCGTGAA
>VTLG01012986.1_pt1 | contig 30647 bp, 10 predicted proteins | sample 4694571 | NCBI WGS metagenome assembly VTLG01 (sample SAMN12604809, study PRJNA352737) | marine metagenome | biome: ENVO:00000447; feature: ENVO:00000209|ENVO:00000569|ENVO:01000036; material: ENVO:00002151; isolation source: viral sequences binned using virsorter ...
ACCTGACCACCAATCGCACCAAGTCTCAATTCTGTCAAACCAGAAAGGTTGAACGCAGAAGCATCCAATGTAGCACGACCAGTCAACTGGTCAACGGAGAAGAAGTCTCCAACTCGGAAGTTACCACCTTGGTCGGTTGATACGAAGAACACCTTACCAGGCCCGAATATGTTAGTTTCTTGACCTTGGATAACATTCGCCAAGTTGACGTTTGGATATCCAGTTTCAGTCTTGTTACCAGTACCAACTGCGAGGAAGTCATGTCCTGTTAGTCTTGCCTGTGAGAACAGTGTTCTGATTTGAATATCGGAACCATTATTAGTACCGATCTGTCTTGTATCCCATGTTCCTCTTGACTTCTCAGGAGAGATAGTTAGAGTTGCACGATTACTGAACACCGTTTGTATACCAGCCGTCGATCCAGCCTGCCAATTATAGTAAGTGGCCGCCGTTGCAACGTTGGTTATTGTATTAATGATGTAGAACCTATCGTCTGCACCATATAGTGATGTTTGGAATCCAATAGCATCACCGATTAGAAGTGTTCCAGATGTTTGGTCAACTTCTAGAATTGTACCTTTTTGTCCAGTTGTAGATGAAGCAGCCGCACCGACTGTGATTGAACCTACACCAGAACTTGCCTCAGCACCAGCACCGAACCAGACGATTTCACCGTCTACGAATCCAGTTGTACCAATACCAGCATTACCATATCCACTCTGATACTTGAAGTAAATCTTATCAGCAGAAATCTGGTCATTCAAGAACCATGCAGACGCCTTAGAGGTCTGACCGAACATGGTAGCACCTAATGCCACTGTTCCAGATTTAGTTGTTCCTTGAACTTCCATCATATCACCGAAGACTTTTGCAGTCCTTGGAGTTTCATCAGTTGAGAAACCAGATGAGATAACACCGTAGTCTCCATAAGAGTTGTTTCCACCAACACCCCTGATTCTTGATCCACCACCTGAGTAGTAACCCCACTTAGCGTAGTATGTGAAACAGGAAACGATTTCAGCGATTGCACTTCTGTCTAGAATAAATCCAGCACCATCAGAACAAACGTGCGTGAAGGCATCGAACACCATTGATTTCGCACCTTTATCATGTACGCCACCATCGATGAATACACCAACACCACCACCACCGAATCTGCCACTCTCAGTTGCAGGGTCGGAGAAACAAGTACAGTCTTTAACATAAGGTGACTTGTTATCGATAGGTGAATCTGGGTTCAAGGAGATGAACACACCAGCGGCAGTTGTACCAACACCAGTTCTTAAGTTAGAGTTGTCAAGAACTAGAGGAGCGTTAGGATCATAGTAGAATCCTTCCATTCCTTTCATGGAAAGCGCCTGAATAGTTGTACCATCAGACATCTTGAACATGTGACTCCTGTTATTAGGAGTTGTTGAATCATCAGATGTTCCATCTTTAGGTAGAACCTGTGAACCTCTAAGTGCGTTACCGATAATAGATGTGAATGGAGGAACTGCGATAGGTAACTGTTCATAGAATTGTGAAGCAGATAACTTAAGGATCGCAGGGGTCAAGTCTGTTACTTGTCCACCTTCAACGTATGTGTGGTTGATAGATGAAATACCAACGTTACACTTAAATGTGGATGTATCGGGAACTTCTAGAACCTCATAGTAAGACTTGGATACCTTATCAGGATACTTGGTTGTTGTTAGACCAACAAACGCAGTACCACCAGATTGGTAAGCAAATGTTCTAGTTGAAACACCAACGTTGATTGCAATTGAGTTTGCATCTGGAACAGCAGAAACTGGGAACTCATAAGTACCTTGAGTATGTACAGCAGGGAACTTACCAGTGATAGTCTGGTTATCAGACGCAGTACCAACGTTAATTGTAATTGTATTTGCAGTTACAGCACTAATGTTTAGAGCAGTATTGTATGCAGGGTCTGGGTTTCCGTCTCCAGCAACCTGTCTTGGATATGGGTGATCGGTTGTGTAACCGTCCATTGAACAACGGAATACCATACCTTCTGTTGTTAATCTTACAGAAGTACCAACTGTTAAACTGTGTGGCCCGATTGTACAAACCATATCACCAGTATGCTCGTTGTAAGAAACGGCTGTTGGTTGATGGTCAACTAATGGAGAAGGCCCAACGTTTACAGTGAATGTATTAGTTGTTGTACCTGTAATGTTTAACTGTGTACCTTGTGCAGGGTCTTTGCCAGGTCTAGGATATGTCTTCTGAGAACCATTATTGTTCATCGTACAGGTGAACGTAAATGCGTTATCAGCAATAGTAATCTTATCGGAAGTAGATAAACTATGACCAGCAAGAGTCATTTCAAAGTTACCGTTTGCTGGATCGTATGTTGCACTTGTTGGAGTTATACTTGATCCACCAACAACTGTAACACCGTTTGTTGCACAACTGTTGAATGTATGTCCATAGTTACCACCAGAAACGATAGCATTAGTTACTGCACTCTGGAATGTGTGTGGGAATCTTGCAGTACCAGTATATGTTACACTTAGATTTCTTAATCTAACTGTTGCACCGATTCCGATCTCAGGAGCAGCACCAAGACCGATAGCAGTAACAGTTGCAATACCAACTGCACTGTTGAAGGTCATACCCAAGATATTGAATACATTACCTCCAGATAAACACTCAAACTGAATGTCTTGTAACTGAACGAACGTACCAGTGTTTAGTAGACCGTGACCAGGCGCAGTGACTGTTGCCACACCAGTAGATGCGGTATACACCATATTGGTGATGTCTGTCTTAGGACGAGCAGCAACGCAAGCCTGTTTAATAGTCTTAAACGCCAAGTTAGGTGCAAGACCATTGTTTGTGTCAATTCCGTCTTCGGAGTCAACGTAGTAAATTCTTGTTTGATTACCTACAATCTCATAGCCAGGTAGTCCATTTGACTGAACTGCAAGAGCATAACCTGTAGAACCAATACCGATTCTTGTATTACCACCATTGTAAGTAAGTAAATCACCCTTAGTATTAAGAGCAGCAGATGAATCTCCTGATGCAATTACTTCCCAGAAAGTTCCAATACCAGCTGTAGGAACTACGTTGGTGTGTGAGTTACCGATTGAGATGAAAGAATCTGAACCGTATCTTGCAATATGGCCAGGATGATAATTGAAGGTAGTGGAGAAGCCACCTGTGAAATTAAATCCTTTAACTAATAAATCCCATACAGCACCACCATTATACTGTGCGTCACCTATAGATCCAAAACCAACTTGTAACGGAGAAACGTTGGTTGTAACACCTAATTTGTGACGGTAAATATTACCACCATACTGTGTAAGATCACCCCTTAAGAATGTTCCTTCAGTATAAGTTGTAGCAGCACCAGCAAGACCATCAGATAAGATACTCCACTTTGCAGAAGGGTCTGTAGCAATTCCCAAATACTGTGGAGGTTGGAATCCAGCGAGCGATGTTGTTAAAGCAACATAAGATGAACCGTTGTAGTTTACAACGTCACCTGATTGGTATTCGCTACCATTATCCCATTCGCCTTCGTTTTGAAATCCTTTTACATACTCAACAACTTTCGTCTCGTCGATGAAAGTTCCTTCTGATGTGTGAGCAGTTGTAACTCTGTAAACAACGTTACCAAATTTTACTATATCGTTAATACGATAGTAAACTCCAGCAGCCCATTGTCCTTTCTGCTCTAGACCTTCTATATGGACGTTCCATTTTGAAAGGTCTGTTGAATAAAAATTACTGGTACTTGCGGTGGATGTGTGGTTTTCTATTGCCACATAAGTATTACCACCAAATTTAACGATGTCGTCAATTAAGTAGCTTTTAGATACTGCCCAGTCACCTGTCCAGTTGAATTTTACTCTTCCAAGTCTAAACTCAGCCATTTTTTCTCCGTGTAATTATCTGAGGGGGATTTTTTTTACTTTGGCCCAATAGTGTTATATGCGTAGTCAGGCCCATTGAACCTTATAACGAAAAAGCCATCATCATCTATGTAATAGTATAAGTTTCTGCGGTCAAAGCGAATCTGTTGGTATTTATCATTCGGATCATCTACAAGTTTTTTCTCAGTTGCGATATCATTACGGATAATAGATGTTTTACCAACACCAACATCATAACAACCATAATCTAAACCATCACCGAATTCTGGTATAGCAGTTCCATCGTTACGATAGAATTCTCCTAATTCTGTTGAAGCAGCACTAACTTTTGAAAAAAGTAGCATATCGTCCGCATCTCTTCTGAGTGCATACACGAAAAAACCCGACGATTCGGAGGGGTCAAACTGTCCAGAAATTGAGTTACTTAGCGTAAGTGCCATTGTTAACTTGCCCTATTGTTGAATACTTTCCAAAGAGTTCCATTCCAAATAAATGTCACTGACGCACCCGAAACGTCCATGATAAAAGGCGAAGATTCTCTAACTAAATGTCCGTTCTCAAAACTGTATTGCGATGTCACGTTGATTGGATGAATACTAAAGAAATTAGCAAAGTCTTCGATCCATACCCAGTCACCAACCGCACGAGGAGTTGGCATGATTAGATCGAACCCGCCTGGGCTGTTTTGGGAATCAACTGTATACTTTTGGTTTGTCGCCAATGTGTATGTTCCCGAAACGAATGTCCATCTTGCTCTCGCAAGTTCAAATCCGCCAGGAGTTGATCCGTCATGAACAACCGCTGTATTCTTGTCTGTATCTACCGTTATCTCTGCTAGAGCTCCAGTAAAGTTGAAGTGTTCAGCTGTAGTTCCTTTTCTGAATTGAACCTGCTTTGTCATGAGCTAGATGTCAAATAGTTATGCTTCTCCAGTTATTTATAGAATTAGATAATAACAACATAGGTTCTTGGTTCTTCAAAGACTGCATATTCTTCCTCAGCAGCTCCAAAGGTATTAACTTGACCAATACCAACGTAAGTTGCTCTACCGAAGGATTCTTTGACACTTGCAAGTCCTTTGAATCTTCCTTGAGTCTCGTAATTGGCGAAGGTAAAGGATTCGAGAGCTGTTCCACCTGTCTGATAAAGGACTGCAACACCAATACCAATCGAAGGAATATAACGAACTTCTGGGTGTACGAGAGGTGTATTTGAGAATGTAAATGTTCCAGATGTGCCTGGATCTTTGTCGTCCCCATAGTATCCAAATACTTGTATTGGTTTTGTAATACCAACACCAGAAATTGTAGTGATACCAGATGTGCCTGGATCTCTGTCGTCTCCATAGTATCCGTAAACTTGATTGAGTGCGGTGAGAGCAGAAGCTCCTTTTGTATCGAAGAGAACTGTGCCTTCGACTGAATCCGCTGTAAATCTGAGACCAGCATCTCCAGAAAGTGTAACAGTTCCAGATGCAATTTCTGTACCAACAAATTTCTGTATTGCTGTTCCAGATACAGTTGCAACTCCAATTCCAGTGTATGCTGGAGTAAAGTCGATATCTGGATGTGTAAGTTCTCCAGATATTGTGAATGTACCAGATGGAATAAAGTCTTGGAAGACTGATATTTTTCTTGTTTCCGCAACACCATTGATCTCTGTAAGAACTGCACTTGCAGCAGATGGTATAACGATTGCCTCTGCAGCAGAACCAAGTCCAAAGAGAGTACCAGATACAACAAGAGAGTTTCTGACTCCAGTAACAACCTTGATGTCGTTGCTGAGTGTAAGAACTCCAGATCCATCGAATTCTCGTAGACGGAAGGCAGATGTTTCTCCAGATAGTGTAAGTGTTGCGGTATTCTCTGGAGTCTGAGCAGAGAAGGCAATATCTGCCTCTCCGTTGAATATGGAAGTTCCAGCAACCAACTCGGCAGATGTTTTGGTTTCTGATATTCCACCGATTGCGAATAGAGATCCACCACCAACTTCGGAGAATGTTGTTGATTCGCCTTGACCAGCACCCTCGTAAGTAAATCCTCCAGCACCATCTGTTCTGTAGATCCTTGTGATCTTCTCTTCTGTGAAGATACCACCTTCCTGACGGATGGTAATTTGACCAGATGTGCCTGGATCTTTGTCGTCTCCGTAGTATCCAAAGACAGAGATTGGTCTTGCTTCTGCTCCAGTTGTCTGGAAGTCGAATAGAAGAGAACCAACACCAATCTCGGTAGCTGGAACGAATCTTTCCTTCGCACCAAATTCGACTCCTTCGAGATCTCCTTGTTCGTCTGGGCCTCCAACACCGTTTCCAGCAGTACCAATACCAAGAATGTAGATAACACCGTGAGTTGATATAGGTGCGTTTGTTCTGGATATTGAACGACCATCGAGTTTGAGAATTGGAGTATCGCCAGGATATTTTGGAATGAACCTTGTGGTAACAATGCCAGGATCTCCGTACTCTCCTCCAGCACCACCAGGCAAGATGGTAATACCTGTTTCGATACCAATGTTCCTATCGATACCATAATGAGGTGTGTAATCGATATCTGGATGAGTAAGTTCTCCAGATAGACGCATAACTGCCTTGGAAGACTGAGCAGCAAATCCAACTTTGAGATCTGAGTATGCTCCACCAAATATGTGTAGGTAAGTTCCTTCTGGTGGATCGAAACTGGATGCAACGATAGCACTTCCAACAAATGTCTGAATACCAACAGGAGAAATATGATCGATAACTCTTGAGTATGTTGATATTCCAATACCCCTTGAGAGAGTAAGATCTCCAGATCCAACAAAGTTTCTTGTAGTTCTCTCTGTTGAAATACCAGAGATATCGAATAGAACAGTTCCTTCTGGAGTCTGAGCAATATATCTTTCCTCTGCACCACTAACGAAGTCGAATAGAGATGTTGTACTGCTTGCAACAGCGACTGCCTCTGGAGCAGAACCAGAGATGGTGATTGTACCAGAACCAGAGTAGAATGGGAAGAATATTGGAATCCCTGTAGTGATTCCTCCAGATAAGTTGGCACCTCCAAATGGGAATACAGTTGAAGATGGTGCAGTTTCATCAATCCATCCATAATCAACATATCCTTTGTTGATATTTTGTTGATCGAATCCAGTATCAGTAGGATATGTTCTGGTGTATGGTCTACCACCAACAGAACTAAATCCAAGCACACCGTAATCTTCAGCGGTTGAGTTAGAAGCAAAGTTGATATTATATTGTTGATTCTTATCAAATGATGGGAGAACACCAGCACCACCAACTGCTTCATCATAAGTCTGTTCTGAAGTAGAACTATCAAAGGTAAGATTTCCAGCGTCAAGAGAATCAACACTTGACATTCCAATACCAAGAGTATTGAGTGAGAATCCACGACCAACATCCTCAGCAGTGATACTTCCGTAATTCTCGTTCTCCTCACCGAATGATATAGATGATTCATTGTAAGAATCTGTATTCTTCTCGAATATATCCTTACCAGTAAAGGTGAGAATTCCACCCAACTCATCATCAGGAATATTGATCTTACGGGCGTATGTCTGATAAGGTTCTCTACCCTGACTGAATGTGGCGATACCAACACCAGTAACGTGTGGAACAAAGAATGTATCTGCATTACCAGAAAGATACTGATAATCTCCAACGAGATATGCCTTGGTACTAGATTCTGCCGCACCACCTAGTTTGAATAGTGAACCTGATCCCTCTGGTATGAATGGTGTAATAGACTCACCAGCAGTGCCACTGATTGTAAGTTCACCTTCAAGACCGAATACTCTGTGTTGTACTGCCTGACTGAACCAGTTTGCACCGCTGAAGTTGAAGGCACCTTTGTATGTGGCAATACCAGTGATACCAGAAGACTCGTAAGAAATTGCAGCTGCAACACTGAGATCCTCTGAAAGTAGGAACGTTGCTGTTCCTGTAACTCCAACAGTTTGTTTGGTGAGTGAAGTTTCGCCAAGAGAGAATGTAACATCTCTGTTGGGGTAGTGTTGACCACCAATCTGAACGTAGTTGAACGCTGGAAGTAATAATCCCCAGTTCTCTGCTTCCTTCGGTATTGTCTCGTCGTTTGTATTGATTGGCCCCCAATCTTCTGACTGTTGAGTTGGAGTATCGACAATATTGCCCCAATCGTATTCTTCTGTTGTCTGATCTCCAAGAGGAGAGAACCATGATGGAGTGTATACAGGAACTCCCTGTAACATTTCTCCACTGATATCGAAGAGATTGACATTTCCATCTGCTCTTGCAACTTGAACATTGGTAACTCCACCACCAATATCAAATAGTACAGTTCTAGCACCAACACCAAGGCCAAGTTTGATACCAGATACAGAACCAGTAAGTCTAACAAGTGCAGTAGATGCCTCTGATTCGCTGGATTTAATTTCACCAGCAGTTCCAGATGTATCAAAGAGAACTGTATTATCAACTGTTGCAGGGATAAATGATTCGTCTGCACTACCAGATGCAGTAATCGTATCACCAACACCGAAGACTGTGCTTTGTGGAGCCTGACTGAAGAAGTTCTCTCCAGATACATTGAGTGTACCAGAACCAGTAAATGCAAAGAATCGATCCTCTTCTGCAGCGCCTTCTTTCTTGAATGTACCGACACCATGATATGATCTGACAATGGCATCTTTGCCTTTGACAAATGTTGCTTGATATTCGTCGAGGAAGAATCCACCGACAAGTTGTTGTTCTATTACACCGTAATCTTCGGCAGATGTAGGTGTATCTAATATACTTCCGTAACTCTCAAACGCTAACTGATCTTCGTCAGAGAATGATCTCTCCTTCGCAAGAGGATCTGTGATAACCTCGTCAAATGTGACATCGAGATTATCGAAGGATGCTCCTTCTCTAACTGTAATTGTTCCGTTATCTTCTTTCTCGAATACGTCAGACTCTGATCTGGCGTAGTTGTATATGACTTTCTCAACATCAAATAGTCTAGTATCTCCACCCTTCGCTCTAAATGCGTTTTTAATTACAGGGAGATACGCCTCATTATAAGGTGTAGTTGTTTCACCACTTAGCGTTAATGTACCGCTACCATTATAAGGATAAACTTGGTCTAGATCGGTTACTGATAAGCCAGACTTGGCAATAACACCAGAACCATCGTAGTTTGCTTTTGATATAGATTCGCTTGCAGTCCCAGATGGGATAAAGATGACAGGCCCTGCCGCTCCGAGATCTGGTATGACGACTCTTTCAAGACCGTTACCAAACTCATGAATTGTACCAGTACCAACCCAAGGCGTTACCGCTGACTCTAGTGCAGAGTCATTTACATCAAATAGTACAGTATTTGCGTTTATAGGAATCCACTGTGACCTACCTCTACCAAATTCATCTCTTCCATCTACTACTTCTATTGGGCCGAACGGTAGTATATCTGCTGTTGCTGTTATTAATCCTCTATCATTTACAAAGAAAAAATCTGAGTCTCTTTCGGGTTCTACATTCTGATTTATATCGCCATAGTCAATATTCTCACTAGATCCCACGGTGATATCCCCACCGTCAAATGTAGTGAATTGATCTATCTTCGTATTGTCGTAGACAAATACTGTCAAAAGGTATCCCCCAAATAAAAAGACCCTGCCTTAGATATAAAGCAGAGTCCACATATTGATATTTAGTGTTTCTATTAGTCGAGTGCGACGTTAAGAGTAATCTTGATTTGGTCTCCGTTGTTCTGAATGTTGTATGGGCCGTTTGTAAATCTTTCAGCGTACATGATAGAACTGTAAAGAGTTGCAGTGTTAAGTCCAAGAACACCGTTAGATGTAGCACTTAATGATGGAGTTGTTACAAACTCATCTGCATTAGGCACATTGAATACAGTGTAAACATTAGATTCAAGAGTTGTGTTACCAGTACCAGCGTTTACATAAAGGATGTCTCCAGCCTTTAGTCCATGATTGGTAATAGAAATCTTACCAAAACTGAATGTAACTGATGGGTCAGTAGCAACCTGTATGTTATCAACCAATGGTTTGTCGATATAAATCGTTCGATAACTTCGGTCAATACCGATAATCTTCGTTCCTGTTGCAACACCAGCGTTACCAGCAACGAATTGACCAAGTGTTAGATCGTCGATGCTAACCTGTGGGTCAATGGTGATGTAAGAGTTACCAACAATACCGATACATGGGTCAGTGTTATTACCTTTGGTAACTGTGGTTCCAATACCAACACTTGCACCGTGTACAACACCCTGTACTGCGACAGGCATGTTATTTGCACGAGTTACATAGTAACCGTAGATGTTACCAGCAGGGCCAGTGAAAGTAAAAGTCTGTTCTGGGTATGTAGCAGTTGTTCCAGATCCAACGTTCTTAATTACCCATCTAGATCCGTTTAACAGAATACCATACTGCTGGTTATAATCCTGATCTCCTCTGTTGTTTACACAGACTGGATAACCAGTGTTTGCAGTTGTACCGTAACCATTAACGTTTCCGTCAATATATGGTTCAAAGTATGAAGTTGCAGACGGAACATCCCCCTCGGCAGGAGTTGTGTTACTTGTAAAAAGTTTTAATACAAGATTTCGCGGTGATGTATCTTCTAAATCTGCGACAAAGTTATTCTGAGCGATCAGATAACGTAGCGACTCAATTTCACCAATATTAGGAACGAGTAATGCCATTGAAAAACTACCTCTAGGGGTCTAGTTGAACTAAGAACTAAATGTATTTATAATTTTAATTTTAGAGAGATTAGTAATCTCCTAATATTATTCACACTAATCACATCAAATCGGAGAATATCCCCAGCTGTGATTGTTGTTGTCCAATTATTTAGGACATCATCAAAGTATTTATCTGAATTAGATAATTGGACTCTTTGCCCAGCAGTTATACTATTGAAATTTGGATAATTTGCAAACGAAGTTTTACCAATATCAAAGACTATATCACCTGTTTGATCCGATAGAACTCTTATATTTTCAATAACTCCAGTAACATCTATTGTCAATTTACCCTTGTCGCCAGTTTGCATTGGGAGACTTCCACTGTCTATCACATAGTTTACAGTCCTTGTTAAATCTGCAGCTGCAGCAAGAGCAATCATTACGATATCGTCATTGGAAGCAGGGGGAGTTGTAAAAACTACCTGACTACCAGAAATATTATAATCATTTGCTGGATCTAGGAAAAGACCATTTTTAGTCACAATAAGTTGTTGATTATTGTTAGGACTATATGGAGCTCCTTGATCAGTTAGGTCAAATGTAGTCTGGGAACCATCTTGTGCTGGTGACTTTCCAATAATGATATTACCATATTGGATCGACTTTGAGGGAATCTCATAATCTACACCGACATTGTATTTGCCAGGTTCATTTAAGGTGACTAAGTAATCTGCCATTATCTTGTTACGCCTGGAATTACAAGAAGATTTCCTTGTATGGGTCTAGTTTTATATGAGTTAGGTGATGTAAGAACTATATCATACACATACCTTCCGCCTTCTATTGTGGATGTAATTGTAGATGCCATTGCAACTTTAATCTGTCCATCCACCCTATTAGGAAATGACACTACAAATGCAGTGGATTTTGTCGCTTCGGGATGTTTTCTCAACTGAGCATCACCAGCGTATCCAGTTAGATTTAGAGAACTTGCATCTTCATTTCTGATAGTGAAAGTTGCTTCAAAGTCTACACCCTGATCTAAAACTAAGTTGATATTCCTTGCAGTCATCTGTCAAAAAGGAGGGTTTTAGTTATTTATCTAATTTGTTTAAAATTAGTTTCATCATATCCTTGAGTTCATCAACATCATTTTTTAACTTATCCATTTCACTTACCTCTCTCATCTTCTTTTCTTTCAACTTAAGATAACTATTATATTCAGAATCAGAACAATTTAATATTGCACCTGATTCTTCATCTCTATAAAGAGATCCACTATCCTTTACTTTAATTTTATTCATTAGATGGATGCTATTGCTCTTAGATCACGAATCTTAGGAACATAAGCAAAGTTAGTTCCCGACATTACAATCTTAATCTGGAATCCGTTGAACTGTGGTAGATTGGAGGCATTGAACTCATACTCTTTATAATCCCTCTCTGTAGAAGAGGATAATATTCTTCTATCAGGTTTACCATTATTCTTTGCTGGATCTATGACTCTACCATCAACATCTAAGTTATCAAAGCCAGGGAATAATTCAAATAACTGATATTCTGGTGGAGCATCAATTCTGAATATTCTGTATAAAACTCTAATATCATTTGTTGCATGTCTATATGCATCAAACATGACTTTCAATCCATCAGCTGCCTTTTCGAGAGTTACAATTTTAGACAAGTAGATGCAAGCACTTGGATCTTGATCTATAGAATTGACTCTAGGATCTGATGCATAATCTGTAATCTTAGAGTTGATTCTATCCATTATCGTAATCATGTTGACTCTATCTAAGTCAATCATAGGACTTACTTTAGGATCTTCTGAACTTAAGAATGTCTGCAATGTGAATGATTTTCTACCTTCAAAAGCAACTAACTTATCCAATTCATTTTGTTTAGAAGCAACAATTCTTGGAGTGCTTAGGTAATTATTATTTGCTAATGATATAGGTTCATATCCCTGATCCACGAAAGCTTCTAAGTTTCCATCAGGACTATTTCCACTGAAAGTTCTAATCCTTGCATTTATGTCAGTACCTTCTGGAAGTAAGGTTGCTACGTTAGGTCTAACAATATTGAACGGTATGTTCTGAGTTGCCATTGGCCCGTATGGAACACCAACTTGAACATATTGTTGATCATAACTACCACCTGATTTATTCTCACTAAAGAATAACTCTGGGAATCCACTAGCATTTCCAGTAGATCTATCTACTCCGCGGCTTGATACACCTACCTTAACCCAATATGAGTCAACATCTATTGGATAGTTCGCTAAATCAGTATCAAGGAACTTATGAGTTGCATTTATTCTTCTAAGAGAAACGCTGTTTAATTCGTACTTGAATATTTTATCATTGATACTGTAGTCTCCCGCTTTAGTTTCATCAATAGATCTAGTGATATTGTTTAGTGTAGAAGTTGTGGTTGTCACACCAGTATATTTGATAATTTCACTTCCAATCTTAAGATAGCCTGGATTTGAAGTATTAACCTCAAGGTTTTCAAAAGATGTAAAGATTCCGATGGAGGAAACAGTAATATCCTCTGTACTAGATGAATCTATTGTAGATGTTATCTTCTCTGGTTTAACATCAGACTCAACTCCAGAAAGAGTAACTAAGTCTAGAGGAGAATACATACCATGATTAGAATGTCTGACACGGAAATGTAATCCATCAGTGATGTTATTAAGGAAGTTAATAGAACCGCCATTTACAACACTTGTTCCACCGCCACCAACATATACAACCGAAGATGAAGAATCAACTTTAGGTATACCTTGGATATTGTCAATAACTAAAGTGTTAAAGGCACTGATAACACCAACATTATTTGGAATTGATAGTAGTAAATCCTTACCAAATCCACCTGTGTTAGATGCGTCAACAGTCAATACATCACCAGCTGCATAACCAGTTCCACCTATCGCCACAGTTGCAGCTGTAGCGACTCTATTTGACACAGTTAAGTTTACAGTTGCACCTGACCCTCTACCAAATTGTGATATAAGTGGTACATCAGAGTAAACAACAGTTGTTGCAGCAAAACCACTACCACCACTAGTAATTGTAAGATCACTACCAACACCAATAGCACCTAGAACTTTAGTTAAGTTTGCACTAAAGTTTGGATTTGCTTGTTGATATATTGTGGTTCCTTCTGTTAATCCAGCTTGTTCTGCTGATGTCAAACTCTTTCCTAATCCAACAACAGCACTCTTGGCGAGCATGTCTACTGGATTTGGTGCAAGAGAAACAATCTGTCTATTTCCAATATCAAGATCTGGGTTATAGAAGTTTACTCTACCCTCTGCTTGTGAGAAGTTTGCTCTGTATAACTCAAACTTCAAATCTTCTAACTGACTTGGATCCCATGTAGCACCGTTTTGTGATTTGAATAGTGAACCAAGTAGAGGTTGTTGAGATACAATTATTTTTTCAGAGTCTGCTGAGTTAACAGTGGTTATATCTTCTTCTCCCATTCTAGAGATGTGAACAAAATATTCGTTAGATGCAGATAGAAGAACCAAAGCAAATTCACCTCCACCTTCACAATAAACAGGTGCAGGGAATGTGAATGTTGTTTTAGCAGAAGCATCATCAGAAACAACCACTTCGTCTGGATCGAGAATACACTCACCAAACGGCAAGATTTCTTGAGTTGGTAAACCAATCTTCAATGTTCTTACCTGTAAAGTAACTGGTAGTTGATTTGTATCTTTTGCTTGGAAGTAAACATCACACTTGGTAAGGAATACACCATTAATATCAGGAACCTCAAATGATTGTGCAAGAGGGTCAACCCATCTAGTCTGAGTTGTAGATCTATTTGTAAATGTTGTACCCACAGTCAATCTTGTGCTTGTGTCTGAGAGAGTTCTGTCCTCAGACTGAGGTATTCTTTGAACATCTGCATTTCTCATTCTCAAGGTAGATGCCTCTACAGTTTGTAATGTACCAGATGATGTAAAGGTTGCCTCTCCAGAACTATCTGTAAATCCAGATATGGTGGAGTTTATCTGACTTGTAGATAATGTAAATGTTTTAGTACCTGTGCTGAATGTAGGTGCAGAGGGAACTGTAGGATCGGGTAGGAATAATGATCCAAGTAATGATCCCGCCTTATCTGTAATTAATCTAATATTAGAAACTATTGCAATAGCACCACTAGATTGACCAATTAATTTCATACCAGTAGTAATATATCCATAGAAACCAGAAGCAGCCTGAAGTTCTAGTGCAGCAGTATCAACGTTTAATATTGTAGTGGTTGATGAGTATGTGGATGAAATACTAGATGCTGGATCATATGGGTTTTGTTTATAAGTTTGTGATGGATTATTATATGGCCCATATTTGTGATTCTGATTTGCAAGTCTGAATCTAATTGCATCATTATTTGAGTTAGGACGACTTCCCTCAACAATTTCACCAGCACCGAATGTGCCACTAACCATTGTAATTTCGACAAGTTTTGGTACAACATACTTCTGCATGTCTATGTTATCGAAGAATGGATATAATCTTGTATTAGGCTTAAGTCTTCTACATACAAACTCAATGTTTCTTGATCGCATTGTAGCGATGACTTCGGTATTTACAACTTTATCGCCAAGACTTGTTGTATCAAATCTTTCACCAACACGGAATTGAATACCTTCTCTTGTTTGATTTGTAGTGGTTGTAGTTGTCTCTTCTTTGAATTCAGTCTTAGCATCTTGGAAGTTCTTGGTTGTAGTGATTGGAATACCACGCATTTTAACGAACTTACCTCGTTTTGTACTAGTACCTGTAAGAGTAGTCTTAGTATCACTATAGAGTGATGGCCCTAGAGTTGAACTAGATCCTGTCCAAGTAGTTTCCCATGATCCCCAATCAACAGGTGAAAGACCTGTATTACTATCAGCGCCAGTAATTCCCATAGTGGAATTGAAACTACCTTCTATATCGTAGGTAGCAGCAGTTCTTCTAGTCTCAATCCATGTATCAGTGGCAGGGTTCAGTTCAACTTGACCAATCCAGTTTACAACAGCAAATGGGTTTACGTTTACGATACGAGTTGCAAACTTGTTTTCTAAGTAAACCGTATCATCATAATTTAAACATACAACGTCACCAATTCTCTTAACGTTTGTATCACCAAGATCCTCTGCATATCTAAAATCAGCTGATGGATTTGAAGAAGTTGCAGCACCAACTATGGCCTCTGTTCCAAGTAACAAGTCAATAGATGTTGTGTAATGTTGTGGTCTTAATCTACCGTCTACTGCATCTATTGATGCCTTATACTGTCTATTAGTTACATCACCACCAGAGACAGATTTAAAATTATCTACAAAGAAACCAGACTTGAATCTATCAAGATTAGTCTGTGGATCTTTAAGTGACATGGAGCCTGTTTCTACCTCAAGGAGAGATAGTGAACTATAATATTCAACGTTTTTCAACCTATTCTCAAGTACGTTGATATCCTTCATTCGATATCTCTTATACTTAGCAAGAGTTAAATTAATTTCTTTAGTATCGTAGACATATGGAGGAAGTTGAATTGTGGCAACTTCTAACGCATTGTCAATAGTGTTTGGTAATTTTGGTAAATCAGATGGCACACCCTGAGATAATGTAAAGATACCTTCTTTACTTAAGAATAACTTATCAATTCTTCCAAGATAGTACTCATATGTAAGATTGAATGATTTATCTTTAGCAACAATATGAGATGAAGATGAAGATCCAGCTGTAAATTGTCTTGCACTAAACTCCCAAGGAGCTCTACCAGCAACTGATCCAACAACTCTTGGTCTTAGGTCAATAACATCTGAGGCATATCTTCCTCCAATAACAGGCAGAGAATCTGAGTATACAGAAGAATCATAAGAGTTTACGGTTACAAAATCGCCTGGATCTGAAGAATCAATAACAAAGTTATTATAAACCACAGTCAATCTTCTAGTAGGAGCTTCTGTGCCTTGTTTTCTTTCAATAGCAGAGAAATCAACATAATCTAATCTTTGGCCTGGATCAAATGTAAAGTTGTTTCTAATATCTCTATCGCCAGGAATGAAAGTTTGAACTATACCTTGTACATTTGTTTCTTCAAAAGTAACTTCTTCACCAACTATGAAAGTATTCTCATTTTGATAAACAAAATCCACCTCATTACTACCATTTGTAGAAACAAAAATAGCAGAAGCACCAGAGGTTTTACCAATTATAGCTTCACCCTGTAAGGCATTTAAAATATTAGAGTTGAGATTAGTAAGTTGAAGAACTGGAAACTGTGGATCGGATGTGGTAGATGATTCTAATACAGCAAGAACATAGGCAACGTCACAAACTCCCAAAGATATTCTTTTATCTTGAACTCTATTACCATAAGTTGTGCTGTATGTTAATCCATCATTTAACTTCATTAATCCAGTGCCTGACTGGGTTTTACTGGAATTAGTAACTGTATAAGTTGTTGCCCTCTTAAATATCTTAGATTTTGGTTTTACATTTACCTTCTTCCAAGTTACTGTCAATACAGCAGCACCAGAGGCAGTGTCTAATCCAGACAGAGTAACTGTTCTACCACTGACCGTTAGTTTTTGATTAGTTAAATTTTCAACAACACCAGTTGATTTGAATGATAAGTTATAATCCTCCTCATCAAATGGTTCTAAAGTTAAATCAGCGTCAGTTTCTAATGTTCCACTAAAGGCATTACTTGCAACTGTAATGCTGTATGATTTTTTGATTATTAAATCAGCACCATTTGTATCTACACTTGCGACATTATTTTTTGTTAGATCACTGAATAAAAATGCCTTGGAGTTATTCTTAACTTCTAGAGTTACTTTAAATAAATCGTTGACTGTTGTATCAGCAGATGGTAAAGCACCAGAACATACATTAGTTACATCAGATATTGCTTCAAGAGATATACTTGTTGAAGTTTTTGCAGTAACACTGTTGTAAGTGGGAACTGAATTCCCTGCAACACTATACTGAATAATATCGCCAGTCTTGATTCCAATATTAGCAAAGTTTGCACTTGGAGATGTAATAGTGGATGCAGCACCAGACTTTGCACTTATTGTGTACTGAGTTGCGATGGGTGCTATCAAATGGCCAAGACCTAGAACAGGGTCTGCACTAAACTTGTAATTAGTTGGATCATTTCCCACTAATTGTTTGACATCATCCATTCCATAATCTTCTACTTCTGTAATACTTCTAGAAGCAGTAACACCATTAATAAAAATTTCTTCTCCTACTTGAAACTGTCCGTTTACTTGATACAAAGTAATCTGACTAGAGTTGTTTGAAGATGTATATGCGAATCCTACAGCATTACTATTTTGACCTTCAATATATGCTGGAAGGGGAACAGTAGTAGCTGTGTTTAATTGTAAGTATGTGAATGTTTGAATATCATATAGAGATGATTCAAAAACAGTAGAAGAATCAGCATAACCCACATTCTTTAACTTTAAATCGTAAACTCTGGCAACACCAACTTGTGTTCCGTTGCCTTCGCCAACTGTTACTGTTCTTTTATTGAATAGATTTACATGAGAATCTGTTCCAATTCCAATAGGAGGTGAACCACTTACATGATTAAGTTCAACTTGTCTTCCTACACTAAATGGTAATGCCTCATTAAAGATCTTCTGTGTGGTGCGAGGTTTAGGAACATCTACTGTTGTAGTATTAAGAGTTTCTATCTCATAACCTCTTACATATGCCTTTCCTGGCCCTATAGACAAACACATCAAGTCGTCGTTAGGAATATTTCCTTGTTGTGTTAATTGATTAGAATAATATGCGCCATCGTTTCCTATTCTATCGTTTAAACAATCTTTAGTAGTTATTGGGAATGGATTGATATAATAGTTTCCAGATTCATCAAAAGTTCTTCTTGCAAGTTCATCACGAATTAAATTATCGACTTTAGTTCCAGACTTAACAAACTTCTGTAAAACTCCATTCTCTACTCTCATCAATTCTACGAAGTTCTCATCATTTAGATCTGTAAGAGATTTCTTAATTAGAGATGTAGATAGTTTAAATCTGTCAGCACCAGGCGCTGCAAAGTTTGAGAATCCTCTTGCATTATCATATAAGTCATTGTCTATAGCAGAAGCAGTTACAAGTTCCTCAGTTATTAAAAGTCCTATTCTGTAAGAAGGTGTATTTAGATATTGATCTAATATTACTGTTGAGTCAGAAACGTTGACAAAAAATCCTCTAATAAAGTAAATACCAGAAGCAATTTTAGCTGCAGCACCAGTGGCAGTTGCATTTGATATAAGTGTCGTTGCAAAACTAGCACCAGATCTAATACTGGATAGAGAATAGTTCATATCCTCTTCTAGTAGTAAGTTTTCTCCGTCTGCAAATGTTTTTCTTGAAAAATCAGTATCACTAGAACTGTTGTACTTGATGTAAAGAGTATATGCTCCTCTAGTTGATTCTCTATTTGTAATATATGTTTCTACTTTAGCAGTAACACCACTAGTCTCGCCTTTAATTTTTTTGTTCTTTAAATTTTCTAAGTAGATAGAAACAGGAATACCCAAATGGGTGTCATCAATCTGTACACAAGTATACTCGTTATCATATGCAAGTTGGCCTGGAATTACAACAGAACCCTCTTTAAAGAAATGCTTACCAAATTTTTCAACCTGATTCTGTAGAATAGATTGAAGTGTTGTGAGTTCTCTAGACTGTACAGGTAAGCCTGGTTTGAATAGTACCCTTTGATAGTTTTTTAACTCATTAAAATCATCAAAGTATGGAGATGAATTTAAGTTGGTATTTTGTGGCATTTGCTTTTAGAACTCCAGCACGATTTTGATGTCTTCTTTCTGACTTGCCGATCTAGGAATCGCAGCCCTGTTATCAATGTAAATTATTTCACCCGATTTGGTATTAAATTCTGCTGATGAAATACCAGCACTAAAAGTCATACCTAATTGGTAGGTCTTATTATTTATTGAGGTACTGACACCGTTATATGATGTATCAATCTCCAATAAAGAACCAGTAACAGATGATCCAGTGATTGTTAATCCGTATCCTGCCTCTGGATTTGATGTAAATGGAATTATCTTATATCCAGTTTCACTAGATGCAAGACCCATAGGTTGATAGTACTTTAATACTCCAGTTACTTTGTCCCAAGATGCCACATATCCAATTGCAGTTGATCCTAAACCAACTGTTTGAGTAATTTCAGAGTCAACAGCATAAGTTGTTGCTGTAGTAACACCAGCAAGTTTAACTGCTTTTAGTCCACTGACCATCGCAGTGTCTAGTAATTCTGTACTACTACCAAATACAGTGGGATTTTTTATTAATCCAACCCTAGCAAAATCATTACCTTCAATGATATCTGGGTTGGTTTCTAATGTTTCAAATCTAGAATATAGTAATGCTCTATATGCACCTAACTCCCTGTAGATGTCATATCCGTGTCCGCCCTTTGGTGGGATGATTACACTGAACCCTGCATTGGAGGTTGTTCCAATTCCAGTATTGGTAAGGTTAGCAAGAACACCGCCAGACTCAGAGCCAGGAGCGCCTGGGAAGAACTGTATTGATCCGTGGGTATATCCTTCTCCTCCGTCAGTAACAAATACTTCAGATACCTTTCCGAAAGAATCAACCGTAATTGTAGCCTTTCCTCCTGATCCATCTCCGAGAATTGGAACATTGGCAAAAGATGTAGAGATTGGTTGATAGTTAGAGCCTCGATTATCAACAACCACAACTTCGATTTTTCCATCTATAGCGTTAGCCTTTGTTGCAACAGTCTCGCCTTGATTACCCCAGTTTTCGGGCACTGGTATGTATTCAATAGAGTCAAATTTAACGATTTCGGATGGTTTAATCGTATAAAGATATTTCCAAACGTAACCATCGCCACTAGTGCCAGCTGCCCTTGGTTCAAGGTCAACAAATGTGGGTTGGTCATATGAAGGCCTTCCCTTTGGGTTCTCAGGGTCTGATCCATTTTGCAGACAGATGTAAACTTTCAAGTCTTCATTTACTATGTAGTAATTTGCTTCGTACAAACTACCTTGTGAAGTAATTGGTGTTAAATTGTAGATATTATAGTCATGTCTATACATCTCATAGGTAGTGCCAGCAACCCATTTGACCTTTCTGCAAAGTCGGCGAACATCTTTGTCCGTCACTTTTTTCATTGCAATAATAGATTCTTTGATAGAATACTCTTCTTCAAATCCATCTAGAGGTGCAGGGGTGTTAGTTGGCCATGTGGCAGTACCGCCTGCCTTTGGTTCTATGGAATTTGGAAGTCCCATGAACGCATAGTATTTGTTAACAGTAGATCCGACTCCGACAAAACTTTGCACAAAAGTCTCGGCATTTAAAATTCTAAACTGTTCGGATATTATGGCAGGCATTTTAAAAAAACTAGTCTTTTTGTTTTATTTAGTGGTTAAGTTAATGGTTTCTTTCTGGAAACTACTGGAGCAGTAGAAATTCCTGTTAAACCATTGTTTGAATTGACGAAAAATTCTTTAGGATTTCCAGAAGCACGGTTCTGATATCCAAAGAATTTACCCCAACTATATTTACCCCAGAAGGTATCCATATTTGACGTTACGGCAAGACCAACTTGGATTGTGTTATTACCATATGACACTGGGCCTGGTAAGAAAGCACATGTTACAGTTGCTAATCCTGATGTTGCATCTCCAGCAGTAACTTGTTCTACTCTGAACACACCACCAAGATAATCACCAGCAGTTACCATACCCACAGGAACTCTAGAACCACTTGAAGTAGTAATACCTGTCAAGGCATGACCAACAACTAATGAACTATCATATATGGTAAAGTAATCTCCTTGAGATAATCCACTAAAATTAACCCCAAGTTGATTAAGTGATGAATATCCATAACCTAAGTTAGTATTGTCATTGAATTGAGACTTCAATGTAAACGCCAACTGAGGAAGTCTATCAGCAGTTCCTGGCAACCAAGTATTTATTCCCACTATGTCTCCAAAGTCGCCTTCTGCATCAACTGATAAAACATCTTCCTTCGTAGTTCTGTCTGTTTCTACAATCACTGGTGGAGAACTACCAACATCATAACCAAATCCTCCATCTGTAATTGTTACAGATGTAATTACACCAGAAGTTACAGAAGCAGTTGCAGTCGCCCTGTTGATAACTGGATCTGCATAGAATGTGGTAGTTGCAGAACCAACAGCAATAACTCTTCGACTTGCAAAATCTCCGAATGGAGTATCTACAAGGTCACGAATTTGATTTGAATGTGGAACTATTCTCTCATTCCAGTTTGCCAAATCAAATGAGTAGTACAAACCACCGACTGTACTAATTCCAACGTATATATTATCAAAGAATTTAATTTTTGCAAAATCAAATGTTGCAGGGTGTTGTGTTCCAGCGGGTAACTGTTGACTCCAAGGTTGCCAGAAGTTTTTATCTGTTGAAATACCAATAACACCACTATCACCAACAACGATGAATTTGTTACCATCATATATGACATCATTCAAATCAAAGTTAGTGTTACTTACTTTATCAGACCATGCCTTTCCGTCATTAGATGCAAGAATAACTCCACCATTACCAACAGCAATGAATTCTTGTTGACCATAACAAATTGCATTTAGAGTCTGTAAAGTTCCTGAGAACTGACTAAACGCTCCATTAGTTGTTAGACCGACAGCAGTAAACACAGATCCAGCAGCACCAACAGCAACCCATGTATTTTTAGTTCCTTCCCAAATAACGTCTTGGAAATTGCCTTGATATGTACTTGGTAATGTAAGTGTTTGGTTGATAGCTGGTATCTGTCTCTGTTCAAATAATGATATTGCAGTCCATGTAGACATACTGTTACCAATAGAAACAGCCCTTGCCATAGATCCATAGTCACCCACAGCCATCGCATAAACAGTAGATGTTCCACTATTACCTACACCTACACCATTAAAGGTTACAGTACCACCAAATCCAATTCTACCTCTTTCCCAGAATGTTCCACTCTTGGTATTGATATAGTAACTACTAGAACCAACAGCAATGATAGGTTCTTCTTTTGTCAGTGCTCTAAAATCAATAGAAGATGTAATACCAGTGATAGGATCAAATTCCCACGCTGATATTGGATCTTTACGTTTGATTAATGCACTTGAAATTGCAACATTTGGAGATGTAATATTTGTATATCCTGTACCGCCAAATCCTATTGTTAGAGATGATATACTAGATGATGTAGAAACAATTGATGTAATGATACCTGGCAATACTTCGGTATCATCGAATATCTGAATGTTTCTTTCAGACTGTATTAACTTATCAATAGCGCCAAATATTGGGAACGCATTACTTACATAGATTGATTCATCAGTTTTAGCAACATTCTTTATCAGTCTAGTTGTAGGTAAAACACGACTCTTTAAACTAGGTCTAGCCTTAGATATTAGGACACCAGATAAAATTTGGTCATGTCTCTGTTTCTCTAAAGTTAGAGGTCTATCTGCATCTTGAGCAGTGTTAATTCCAATACTATCGTATGTGAATGTTTCTAAAATATCAGATGCAACTATTCGTTTTGCAGTTCTTTCAAACTGGTCTACATCATCAACTACAAATCTATTTTCTTTTATCTCTATCGTATCTCCTGGCTTCAACGTTGTTGATGGTTCTACAGTCTCAACATCTCTCTTTGATCCCCTAAAATAGAATACTGAACACTTAGAGTTCTCTTTTGGAGCCTCTGTGAATATGACTCTACTACCCTTAAATGTGTAAGATGATTGAGGAGTTTGTAGAATATCATTGATGTAGATAAAGATATTATTTGTAATATCCATGTCACTTCCAGGCGGTGTCTTGAGACTTAGTATCTCAGTAGTACCAGAAGTTGTAACAGATAAAGTAAACTTCTTACGAGTGCCATTGAAGAATGGTGCGATATCATCAAATAGTATGAATTGGCCAGGATAAAATCCTGAGAATGTATCACTTTCAAGTTCCTCTACAATTAATTGGAACTCAGTGTTAACGCCAACTCTTGGGTCGGTAGCAATACCACTGACAGTCAATCTTTCGTCAACTTTATAAGCAGTTCCTTCTTCTAATAAATTATACTCTGCAATATTACCATCAACGTTGATTCTAAAATCAAGTTTAGCATTTGTTCCTATGCCAGTTGTACCTGAGACATACTCTAAATTTCTACTAAAGTATGGATCTGGTTCTGTAACATCAACAAACACAGGTTTAGAGATCTCTCCACCTCTCTTGTAAAGTGCGGTCTCAGTAGTCAAACCAGCATCAACACGAAGTTTTGCAGCATCTAATTTTTCAATAACATCAAATCCAGAGAATCCTTTCTCGATAGAGGAAGAAATTCTCTTACCCTGTTGTGAAAGACCAGCTCTAGCGTAGTTGTGATCAACTGTTGAAATACCTACATTTACAACGTAAGTTTTACTATCAATAATCTTATCTACAAACGTACCACCAGCAGCAAAGTCAGTTCCACTAGGAGAGTTGTTATTAAGTCTAGGTGCAAGTATGACACCTTGAATCTTACCACCAGAATTGTAGAAACTAGGTGTAGTAGATGGCCCTACCTGAGTTTCAATCTGTGTGTTACTAATAACTCTAGTAATCAGTGAACCATTATAGTAAGGATCTCCTCCCTTTGGATAGAATTGTTTTGTAGCATAGTTGTCTTGAGAACATGAGAATAAAATTGACTCATCTTTTAACTTGACATTTCTACCAATATTAAATGCTGTACTAGTTGTAATACCGTGAGCTGTTGGTAAGAACATAGTCATAATACCAATAGACTCATGATAATCTGCATGATTGATATTATATTCTACTCTGGTAGAAACACCAACATTTAGAGTCACATTATTAGACGTTACAGCAGTAGGATATAATGCAGTGCCGTAAGCTGGATCTGTTTGTCTTGGATATGCATGTTCTGTTGCATATTGATCCATAGCACACGAATATACCAATCCGCCTGTTGCTAAACCAACACTAGTCGTAGTTGATAATCCATGTGATGTATCAGTGGTTATTGTTGCCAATCCACTGTTTGCATCGTATGTGGCGTTAGTTACGTTGAACTTAACTCTAGATGTTATACCAACATTAATTGTGAATGTATCTGTAGTTGAAGTTACAACACCAACTTCTATGTTGTGTATCGGATCAGTAGTTCTTGGATATGTATGATCTGTCGCATAGTTGTCCTGAGAACATCTCCATGTGTAAGAATCTGTTGCAAGACCAAGAGTATCTCTGGCAATTAGTAATGCATCTAGTTCTGCATTTTCAAATGTATGAATATAGTCACCACCACTGATAACAGAGTTAGCAGTCGCAGAAACAAATATATGTTCAGTCTGATTAGATGATTTGCCTACATCCAGTGTAATAGTAGTATCTGTTGTAGAAGTAATCTTAACAGCAGTATTATAAGCAGGGTCTGGGCCAGATATGCCACTTGCCCTTGGGTAGAAGTGATTTGTCGCATGATTGTCTAAAGCACAAGTGAATTTGAATGCTCTTGTTTTGAGTTTTACGGATGTTCCTTTTTGTAATGAATGTGATCCAATATCTATAGTCATTAATCCAGTAAACGGATCAAAAGATCCACTTGTAGGACTGTGGTAAACAAGAGGAGATGTTCCTACATTTACACTAAAATTGTTTAGATCTATAGTTGTTACAGATAACCAATTTTGATCTGCTGGATCTTTTCTTCTTGGATAACTCTTGACTGTTTTTCTTTGATTCATCAGGCATCTAAACCTGACAGAATCTCTCTTAAACTGAACTCTATTACCAGTTGTTAAACCGTGTTCTTGATTTGTAGTAACGGTCATAATACCACTACCAGCATCATAAGTTGCGAACTGGATTGTTTTATCGCTGATTGCACCATTGAATCCATGAACATTAGAGAACACGGTCATAATACCAGTGCTTGCAGTATAAGCAGCAGTGGAAATATTGTAATTAACTATTGTTGATACGCCAACGTTGATTGTTATAGTATCAGCAGATGTAGAACCAATACCAACGGATACATTACCACCAATAGGATCATCAGGACGAGGATAGGCGTGTTCTGTTGCGTAATTATCTCTAGCACATGTGAATATTATAGATGCAGTATTAATACCAACTGTATCTCTTGCCTTTTTAAGACCACCAGTTGTTGCACTCTGGAACCAATGTGTATTTACGATAGTAGATATACCAACAAATACGGAGAATGTATTTACACCAACGTTGTAAATTGGCAACCACTGATTCAAATAAGGATCAGAGTATCTTGGATATGCCTTATCGGCAGTATAACCATCTTTATCACATTTGAATGTAATTGATTCTAAGTCAAACTTAACATATTCACCAGCAACAAAACCATGATTTGCAATGGTTGGTTCTAGTACACCAGTACTAGGATTATACGTTGCCGTCGAAATTGTATGAGCCGACTCATTGATGTATGAGTGTCCAGCACCAACATTCATTATAAATGAACCTGTTGCAGGGTTGTATGTTGATGTTGATATTGAACGTTCTTCTATTGTAGAGACACCAACTCTTACTTCAAAAGTATTGGTGGTAACTGAGACTATTCCTATGTTTGTGTTATATACTGGGTCTGTCTTACGAGGATATGCATGAATGGTTGCATAGTCATCTTTAGCACACTTGAATGATAATGCACCCTCGGCTATTTGAACCTGTTGAGTTGGTCTTTCTACAGCATTTGCAACTGAATTTTGATACCAATATGGTGTATAATCTCCACCACCAGTTATTACGGCATCAGTACCAACACCAACTAAAGAATATGGATAATCTCCACCAGTTATAACGCCTTCATTAGCAACACCTTGATTGGGTAAGAACTGGTACATATTCGCACCACCTGTTGCACCAACATTAACAACAAATTCAGTACCAGCAGCACTAACTAGAGTTACTGGTTTGTCATAATATGGATCTTGTGGTCTTGGATAGAAGTGATTACTCTGGAAACCATCTTGTTCACATTTGAAAGCAACAGAACCATTCTTAAATTTAATTGTTTCACCAGCTTGTAAATTATGTAATCTGTCAAGAGAAACAGTCATAATACCTGATGCTGGAGTATAAGAAGCGAATCTGATATTGTATTTGACTATGGTTGATATACCAGCATTTACAGTAATAGTCGTTCCAGCTGCACCTATGATTGGAACAGCAGTGTTGTAAGTTGGATCTTTTGATCTTGGATAATATTTTATTGCAGTATTAGCATCTGCCTCACAAGTAAATCCTAATGAACTATCTCTAAACTTAATACTTTGTCCAACTGTAAGATCATGTGTTCCAATACTCATTGTCATGACACCTACAGAGGGTGTGTAGTCCGCTCCAGAGACTGTATAATCTAATCTAGTAGTAATACCAGCAAATACCTCAAACGTATCTGTGCTAACATTACTAATAGGAATCCAACTATCACTGATTGGGTCTGTAGACCTTGGATAATATTTGGTTGATGTAAATGCATCTAATGAACACTTCCAACCTATAGATTCATCTGCAATTCTAACTTGATCTCCATTAGAGAACCCATGACTAGGAACTGTTATAGTCAAGATACCTACTATTGGATTATAATTTGCAGTCGTAATTGAATGTTGCGAAGGCCCTGTTAGACCATGATTAGAGACGGTTAATACTAGAGAACCAGTACTAGGAGTGTAGTCGGCACCTGTAGGTGTGGTGGTTCCGCCTCCGACTACACTGACACCACCAGCGATTGTTTCTGATGGTACAAATGTGTGAGCATAATCTCCACCAACTTTTATTGTTTTATCATCAGAACTTACATATGTGTGAGCATAATCTCCACCAGCAAATGTTGATGTTGCAGTTGCACTGTAGAACTGATGTAAGAATGGGCCACCAGTCAGTAATGCACCCTCTTCTGCACGAAGGAATTGGTGAGGATAATCACCACCATATATCAATGCACCAGTAATTGCCTCTTCAAATCTATGAACGTATTGATTCTTGACACGAGATATACCAACATCTATTGCAAGTGCGGTGCCAGCATAACCTGTAATTGGGAGAGATGTATCATACGCAGTTGATCTACTTCTTGGATAGTAATGATCTTTTGCACCATTGTCTATGGCACATGTAAATGCAAGACCAGTTAGAATAACATCTTTACCTACCTTGTAGCCGTGAGGTGCGGCAGTAGTGACAGTTAGAACTCCAGTTATGTTATCATATAATGCACTAGAAACGCCTAGGGCGGGGTCATAGTCGCAAGTAAATGCAATACCAGAAAGAACAACACAATCATCTTCAGTCAGATTATGATTCTTCCTTGTAGTGACAGTTGCAATACCAGATCTTTCGTCATATTCAACATGACCAACTTGAACAGCAGGAGCACTTGTAAATGTGACTGCAACACCTGTTGCTTGAATATAATCGTCTGTTTCTAATCCATGACCTTCAAATTCTATAAATGATCCGATACCAGTTTGTGCAGTGTGAATACCAGTGGTTGTTACTGCAGCACCTATATTTACAGTGAAGTTTTTTGCACTTAGGATACCTGTAACACCAAAGTATTTCTGTGCATCTGATGGGAAAATTTTTGTTCCAATATTAGTATCAAATGTAATATTAGATAACTTAACAACACTTGAAGTTGTAAGTCCGTGGGCAGAAGCAGCGTGAATAGTTGCAACTCCAGAAAAAGATTCATAATCTACATCCGAAATATTAATACTAGAACCAATTTGATCACCAAAGGCAGTGATGGTTGTAATTCCATTTGAAGGAGTTTGATCTAAGAAAGATATAGTTTTTGGAACATAAAAACCAGTTCCACCTTCTACAATACTAAAGTTTGTAATAATACCAGCTTCTGCCCTGTTTATTACACCACCAGTAACATACTGGTGTTCAAAAGTTGATATACCAATAAATGTTTCAATAGTGTTTGTTGTGATTCCTAATACATCAAAACCTATTACATTTCTACCCTCCATTATGGCAGTGTCAACACCAGCACGAACAGTTCCTCCTCCTTCATAGGTTAATGGTTGTGTGGTGATCCCTAAGTTGACTAAGACGTTAAGACTATCAATAACCTCTGTGACAGGATAGGCGTCTTCTCTAAGGGTGTATGTGGATATACCGTCACTTACCTGAATACCCTGAAGTAATAAACTTCTACTTTGATTTTCTCCTACACCAAGGTAATGTCCACCAGTTACGCCGATGGTTGCAATACCTGAGATATAATTATATCCAAATGTATTAATATTCCTTGCAGCAGATATTGGGGTAAATGTAAATCCAGCACCAGTAATTCTTACTCGATCATCAATTTCAAATCCATGAGAAACTGCACCAGTATTAAATGTAGCAATACCAGATATGTGATTATAAGTTACAGTTGAAATTGCAACACTAGTTGAAGATGATTCACCTAAAAAAGCAGTTATACTTGCACCATATCCTTGAGATGATCTTACACTTATTTCGGGTACTGCTCTATATCCTTGACCCTTTCCTTCTATTTGTATAAATTCAAGACTACCAGTTGTTCCTACACCAACTCTTGCAGCAGCTTTTAATGGTAAGTAATATCCAGATCCAGTTTGTAGTCCAACCTTTACAATTCTTCCCGCTCTTGGAACACCACTTAAAAAATTAATTTTGTTTTCTGTACTATCAACTACTTCAAAATCAAGGCCAGGAGTTTGAACAATATTGTTTATCAGTATGAAGGGATTATTATTGATGTCTACACCAGTGTTTACTGAGTTATAAAGTGCAGTTACTACGCCAGTATTTTCTGATAATGTAAATTGTGTACCAGCAACACCTGTAAAATCTAATGATAAATCATCTAATATTACATTTTTATCTTTCTCATCGAAAGGATCTAATTTCCTAGAGAATAATCTACCTGAGAAGGAAGATCCTGTTTCCAATCCAGCTGGGCCAGATTTTCCATATGGAGCATCTGTAAAGAATATATTATCTTCAACAATATTATAATCACCAGCAAATACCGAATATGCGAGTCCAGCTCCATGACTATTAGGCTGTGTACCAAAAGCACCCCTCTCTACAGCAATTTCGGAAGATGAAGATGTACTAAAAACTGGGTAATAACCTTCCCCAGATTTAAAGATGATAACTTCCGATATGGTTCCAATACCAGTTATTACTGGGAAAAAGACTCCCTCTACTGCTGGGGATGATGTCCCTTCAATTACTATTTTAGGTGGATCAGTCTTGGCGTAACCTGTTCCTCCATTAATAACTTCTATAGAACTAACTCCATAGAATGAATCGAAAGATGGTTTTAGGAGGGCTCCTGATCCAGGCGTAGTCCTTGGCATTTACTCGTTTCCCTCAACTAATGTTAATAGAACTGCTGCAATAAACTCTGGTAACTCCAGTGCCATCGCGAATAATACTGAACGTTAAAATATCTTCGTTTGATGTTGCTGGTGGGGGATTACCACCAACCCATCTAATACCTGTTGCAACAGCTGCTCCATTAACAGTAACTGTGTCACCGTAAGTATACCCAACTCCAGCGTTAATTATAAGTGTTGATGTTGTTGCTTTACTGTTCTGACCACTAACATTTGTAAAGGCCCATGATAAGATAGATGTTGTTGCAACACCACATATTACAGATCCCTGTGAAACATCAATCGTAAACGTACCGCCTGCACTTACAGTTAAACCATTACTAAAGTTCCCTACAACTTTTTCAGTAATATCAGAGTTGAAGTTTACCTGATCCATCAAGGTACTTGCACCACTGACTAGAACATCACCTTGAACATCTAATCTACATGTGGGAGATGTAGAACCGATACCAGTATATGCTTCATTAGTAACCACAAAAGACTTATTATCTGATACTTCTTGATCGGATACTCGCAATCCATGTCCATTACCTTTTGCAACTGCCCATATAGTTGGTCTTTCATTTGAGAATGATGCGAC
>VTLG01014032.1_pt1 | contig 30644 bp, 29 predicted proteins | sample 4694571 | NCBI WGS metagenome assembly VTLG01 (sample SAMN12604809, study PRJNA352737) | marine metagenome | biome: ENVO:00000447; feature: ENVO:00000209|ENVO:00000569|ENVO:01000036; material: ENVO:00002151; isolation source: viral sequences binned using virsorter ...
GTTTTAAAAGGACCAAATTATTCACCACCAAATTTAGAAGAACTAGTCTAATGACAAATTTCATCTCCCGCACAGGGCGGGTTCAAAACTGGATTGACAATCCTGAAGGTCGTCTGCCCGTATCATGTACTGTCTTCGTAGTTGAAGACTCTATGGAGGGTAAGGATGGAATCGAAGCAAGCTGGCGATACGTCAGCCATGGACTCCGCTTTGGAGCAGGAGTTGCGGTCCATTTATCTAAGCTCAGACCCAATGGAAGTGAAAACGGAAAGGGTCTTACAGCTTCTGGACCAGTATCATTCGCAAAAATCTACTCACAATTAAATGAAACACTTAGAAGAGGCGGTACCTACAAAAATGGCGCCGTTGTTTGTCATCTTGACATTGACCACCCCGATATTCTTGAGTTCGTGCGGGCTGATAGGACTACCCTTGCCTGGGTTAAAAGATGCGTCGACCTTACAGAAGAAGGTTGGTTCAATGCAGGAACTGAAGTTAGAGACGCCATCCTTCACGGGATCAAGTCCGGAGACATCTGGCTCAACAAAATAAAACAGGATAAAAATGGGGAACGTATCTATGGCAACGTCTGTCTTGAGGTATATCTGCCAACACGAGGAACGTGCTTGCTCCAGCATGTCAATCTCGGTGCCACTACAATCGCCGACATACCAGCGGCTATCAGTCAGGGTATGTCCGAGCTGTGCAATTTACATAGCCGAACAGGCGTTGGAGGGACTGGAGAGTACCTTCCAAGTGAAACGGACCGGCAGGTCGGACTTGGATTCCTTGGACTCGCGAATCTCTTGCGACGATATAGTGTTAAATACCGAGAGTTCGGAGACGCCCTCGAATCAGTAAATAATGGAAACCTTGATCCGAAGAATACAGCAGAAGAGATTGCCGTCGCGTTTAAGCGTGGCATTTATTCAGGTGAGCTTGTTGCACGAGCCCATAATATGGTTCGAGCCTACGCTATTGCTCCTACTGCTAGCTGTTCTTATCGGTCACAAGATTTAGATGGGTATACATGTACCCCAGAAATTGCACCACCTATAGCCAGGTCTGTCGATAGAGACAGTGGCACGTTTGGTGTACAAACTTATGAATACGGCAATGTAGAAATTGCTAGTGAAGTTGGTTGGGATGCTTACAAGAAGGTCGCCGACGAACTAATGAAAATGTTAGATATAACAGGACTTCTTCACGGATACTCATTCAACTCTTGGAGTGATGTAGTAACCTACGACAATGCGTTCGTGCAAGAGTGGTTGAATTCACCCCAGACCTCCTTATACTATAGCCTTCAAGTAATGGGAGACGTGCAGGACAAGAGCGATGCGTATGCAGCATTAAAAGATACCGACGTTGACGAATACTTGGAGGGGATTTTAAACGAACCCCTTACATGTGATTGTCAAGAATGAGAAAAACACCATACGAAAAACTAATCGATAGGCGTCGAACCTGGACGCCTGTAAAAACAACCGCAGGAGAATTAAAACATGGAGCGGAAGAAACCATCTACCGTGCTCTCGCAATACGTCATATGGAGCTACCAGTGGGCGCCTTTATTGAGGACGCCCTTGAGAAGAATGTTCCCGACCATGCTAGAGACTTACTTAGACTTAACGTAAAAGATGAGGAAAAACATGACCTTGCTCTGGGATACATTGCTGAAGCTATTGGGACCGACCCAGAAGCCGAAGCCGAAGCTCTCAGGCTGCGCCAAGCGTGGGAACTACATCCCGACCATACAATTACTAAAGCGTTGGTAGCGGAACGTGCAATATTTTTCGTACTTCTTCCCTTCTTTCGTTATAACGGCGATAGTGGTCTTAGGACTGTCAGCGCCGACATCAGTAGAGACGAACAAATACACGTGGCCACTAATAGCCTTGTATGTCGTGAGCTGGGGTTATCTCCTAGTAATAGTTTGGACAAGCTTAGGAAGGCCACCATTAACTGGATTCTTCAACCCCTAGGTATAAATACCCAGGACAGATATTTGGACAAAAAATTCTGGCTGGATTCGAGTGATAATTTAATGTATCAAGGTAAGGCACCTGAACTAGTTGCCACCAAATCAGCTCGGATGCCAGCTTTCTTTGAACATAGTAATGCAAACCTCCCACAATATGCTTGAGGCTGTACTTGGACCTCGGGTTGATGATAAGATCCTTCAAGAGATGGAGAACACTTTCCCCATCGTTAACCCCCACCCTAAAGAAGAGATCACAAGTATAATGTACAAGGCAGGCCAACGCTCAGTAGTAGAGTGGCTTGTCAAAAGACTTGAGGAATAAGTAATGGCTGCAAGAGAAGACTGGTTTTGGGATCAGTTTGATGTCACACAAAAGGGTGGTGAGTTTGACTTAGCGGATTCTAGAACCACCTTCTTAGATAAGCAAGAGGACATTAGCAGATCACAAGCTAATGAATATGAATCTAAATTCATTGATGAATTGTACGGCACAACAGATGCTCAAACAATAATTGATGGTAAGAATTTAGAATTAAGTCAAGAGAAATGGGTAAAGACTCAGTATGACGACAGAGCTGCTATCCAAACCGAACAAGTAGACGCTACTTGGGGTCTTGATCTTAGAAGAGTAGCACCAGCAGAAGATTTAAAAGTAGGTACCCAAAAACATTATGAATGGTTGACTAGAGGACAAGTTGACTGGGGTAGCTATGCTAGTGATGCTGCCTTTCAAAAAGCATTTAAAGACATGGATAAATCAGGATATTCATGGAAGGGTGCTGATTTAGCAGGACTAATGAATGCTGATGAACAGGATGATGAAGATAGATGGAGTGATGAAGCTAGAGTAGAGTTTATTAGAGCTGCTCAATCACATCTCAAATCAGGTAATAGTGATGATGATCCAGAAGCTTGGTGGACTGAGTGGGATAATAAATATGAACCACCAGAACCTAGAGATGTTGAATCACCTAAACATTTACCAGTAGGTGATTTCACTGCGGACATTAGAAAAGATGTACAAACTGCATCACCATCATCTCAAAGAGGATCATCAAGAACAGCAGCAAGAGCTGCAGGTATAAAAATTAAAACAGTTAATCCTAAGAGACCATCAAACATACCATCATCATGGGGACCAATTAAATGAATGAAGAAGTTTTACCAATTCCAAATCCAAATCCACCAGCAGAAATAGACTGGTCTTCCATACTAAAGCATGGTAATAAAGATTGGTTTGGACATAAAGATTATTTCGCTGCTAGAAAGCAAGGCGTTAGTAACTTACAGATTAAAGAATACCTTGATAGGATAGGTATGGGCACTCAAGGAGGTGTCCGTATGGGTAACGTTAAAGGCGGTAAGATAGGTGGTGTATATAATATAGTAGATCAACTTTCAGGTTTAGATACACAAACAAATACTTATAGAGATCAGGTAGCTGATTTAGAAGGTCGACTTGCTGATAAAGAACAGTTTAATCAAAGTTTATTAAGAGACACTACTACTGTATCTCAAGGTGCAGCTGTACAACCTAGAAATAAAATGGCTATAGGTCCAAGTGGTGTAGGTCCAGTGATGGATGCTGGATCATTTGCAAGGAGAGAGCCTCCAAGAAGTGCTGCTGGAGGTATGAGTATAGGTGGTACCAACAAGAAAACTAATCGAAAATCTTTAGTTCAAGGAATGAACATAGGTAATTACTAATGACCGCAAAGAAAAGGTATGACGCTCTCAGAGGATACCGTACCGAGTATTTAAACAAGGCAGATATAGCGGCGAGATTAACACTCCCATATTTAATTCGTGATGAAGAGCAATTCAGAGGAGCAACCCGTGACCTTGATACACCATGGCAGTCAGTAGGCGCCAAAGGTGTAGTCACCTTAGCTTCGAAACTCATGTTGGCTCTCATGCCAGTGAACACAAGCTTCTTCAAACTACAGATGGACGACCAACAACTTGGTGAAGAAGTACCACCTGAAGTTAAATCAGAATTAGATCTATCGTTTGCAAAGATTGAACGTACTATTATGGAAGCTATTGCAGCTTCAGATGATAGAGTTACTATACACCAAGCGCTTAAGCATTTGGTGGTAGCAGGTAACGCTCTAATCTTTATGGACAAGGAGAAGTTAAAGCTTTATCCGTTGAACCGTTTTGTTGTAGATAGAGATGGTAGCGGTAATGTCATAGAGATCGTAACCAAAGAAAAAATTGCCAAAAAATTATTGGCAGATGTTATCCCCGAATATTTACCACCAGAAAATTCAGAGGATACAGAACGTGAAGACGATTGTGATGTCTACACCCACATCAAGAGAGATGGTAACAGATTCATCTGGCATCAAGAGGTGCATGATAAAATCATACCTAACTCTAGAGGTAAGGCGCCACTAGATACTAACCCTTGGATTCATCTCAGATTTAATACTGTAGATGGTGAAGCTTACGGGCGGGGTAGAGTAGAAGAGTTTGTAGGAGATTTAAAGAGTCTTGAGGCACTGTCTCAGGCTCTAGTAGAAGGCTCTGCAGCGGCAGCTAAGGTTGTCTTTGTAGTATCACCATCAAGTACAACTAAACCACAGACCCTAGCGGCTGCAGGTAACGGTGCTATTGTCCAGGGTAGACCTGATGACATAGGTGTTGTGCAAGTAGGAAAGACTGCTGACTTTGCCACGGCATATCAAATGGTCGGACAGTTAGAGAAGAGATTAGCAGAAGCGTTCTTGATTCTATCCATTAGACAGAGTGAAAGGACAACTGCGGAAGAAGTTAGAATGACACAGATGGAACTAGAGCAACAGCTTGGTGGACTATTTAGTTTACTTACTGTTGAGTTCTTAGTACCATATCTAAACAGAAAGTTATCAGTCTTCCAAAAGACTGGACGTATACCTAAACTACCTAAGGATATAGTGAAGCCTACTATTGTAGCAGGCGTAAATGCTTTAGGACGTGGACAAGATAGAGAAGCGTTAGGTCAGTTCCTAACTATGATCTCTCAGACCATGGGACCAGAAGCAACACAACAATATATTAATCCTGAAGAGGTGATCAAACGTCTAGCTGCAGCACAAGGTATTGATGTGTTAAATCTTGTAAGATCTATGCAAGATATACAACAAGAGCAGCAACAAATGCAGCAACAACAGATGGCACTTGAGCAACAGAAGGTTGCTAATAGTGATCCAATGAATGACCCAACTAAAAACCCACAACTAGCGGAGGAACTAAGTGGACCAGGTGAAGCCCAGCCGCCCGCGTAAAGCTAAGCGAGCTAAACCAAAAGTCCAACCACCCCTTAGTGCAGAAGATAAGGAACTCTTTGAAGAGAAGCCTAACAAATACGCACCTAAGATGAAGGTTGGCAAACCAACTATCAAAGCACCTGGAACTAAGGTGGTAACAACAGTTGGATTAGGAAACCTTACAGTAGAAACTATCAATGGCAGAAGCACAGACACTAACGTATGATGCAAATGAGCAGCCAGAAGGCGAGCTTAATGCAGAAGAGAAAGAGGCTCTAGAAGTTGGTGAGAAGCTAGCTGAACAACAAGAGACTTTACTTGCTGGTAAATTTAAAGATGCGGAGGAACTTGAAAAAGGATACATCGAACTCCAAAAGAAGCTTGGCTCTGAGGAGGAGAAATCTGAAGAGAAAGTTACTGAGACTACAGATGAAAAGGTAGAAGAAAAGCCAGATGAATTAGATACATCACTGTTAGATTCATTATGGGAAGAAGGTGTTAAAGGTGAGTACAGTAAAGAGACCTTAGATAAACTAGGTAACACTGACTCTAGGGAGATGGCTCAGATGTATTTAAAATATAGATCTGAGAATCAGAAACAAGAACAGACTTCACTAACTGAAGAGAACATCACACAATTGAAAGGTGTTGTTGGTGGTGAAGGTGACTACGATAAGATGATGCAATGGGCTGGTGAATCCCTAGGCGAAGACGAGATCAAAATGTATGATGCAGTAATGGATAAAGGCGATCCACTTGCTGCGTTCTTCGCTGTTCAAGCCCTCGCCTATAGATTCAACGATTCACGTGGAGTAGATGGACAAATGTTACAAGGTAAAGCACCCACTGAGAAGGGGGATACTTTTAGGAGTCAAGCCGAAGTTGTCCGAGCTATGAACGATGCTCGTTATGAATCTGACCCTGCTTATCGTCAGGACATCTACGATAAACTAGAAAGATCTAACCTTAAATTCTAATGCCACAAGGTAAAGGAACCTACGGTTCTAAAAAAGGGAGACCCCCAAAAACTACTAAAAACAAATGAGTACAGCCACACTAACTAAACAATCTAATTGGAATAGTTTCTGCGACTGGGTAACAAGTACCAACAACCGCCTCTACGTGGGGTGGTTTGGTATACTCATGATACCATGTCTACTTACAGCAACTACCGCATTCATAATCGCCTTCATTGGCGCACCTCCCGTCGACATTGACGGCATCAGAGAACCAGTTTCAGGTTCATTATTGTATGGAAACAACATCATATCTGGAGCTATTGTACCATCTAGTAATGCCATTGGCTTACATTTCTACCCAATATGGGAAGCTGCAACGATGGATGAATGGCTCTACAATGGAGGACCCTATCAACTCATCGTCTTCCACTTCCTTATTGGCATCGCAGCTTACATGGGACGCCAATGGGAACTTAGTTATAGACTAGGCGCTAGACCCTGGATTCCAATTGCTTATTCGGCACCAGTATCAGCAGCCTTTGCAGTATTCCTCGTATACCCGTTCGGACAAGGAAGTTTCTCTGACGGTATGCCGTTGGGGATATCAGGAACGTTCAACTTTATGTTTGTCTTTCAGGCGGAACATAATATCCTTATGCATCCTTTCCACATGTTGGGTGTTGCGGGTGTATTTGGTGGAGCTTTGTTCTCTGCTATGCATGGCTCGCTGGTCACCAGTTCAATCATTAAAGAAACTACCGAAGTAGAGTCACAAAATTATGGCTACAAATTCGGTCAAGAGGAAGAGACGTATAACATCGTCGCGGCTCATGGTTACTTTGGCAGACTCATATTCCAATATGCTTCTTTCAATAATAGCCGTAGTCTACATTTCTTCCTTGCTGTTTGGCCAGTCGTGGGGATATGGCTCACCTCTATGGGAGTCAGCACTATGGCATTTAATCTTAACGGCTTTAACTTCAACCAATCCATCCTCGACTCCTCAGGAAGAGTTGTCCCTACCTGGGCTGACGTCCTGAACAGAGCTAACCTTGGCTTTGAAGTTATGCATGAGAGAAATGCTCACAACTTCCCACTTGATTTAGCTGCTTCTAATAGAACAGAAGTAGCATTAACTGCACCTTCTATAGGATAAAATTATGGGAATGGCTTACAACCCCGACCAGAGAGCTAATGACTTTCAGGTCGAGTATAAAATAAATGCTACAGGAGATCGTTGGTTCATACCTTATAACGATACAGCTTCTAAAGCAGACCAGGTTACTCAATGTAACAAAGTCACTGGTCACACAGCAGACGATTCCGATTGCGGATCAGCTGCAGTAGCGTAGAGTAACGTGGCGACCTGACCGATCATCCTCGCCACAGTACATCTACTTATTGAACAATGACAACTACAACAGAACAAGGCGGAAGACAGAACAGGTTCCCTAACGAGCCTAGAGTAGAAGTCCTAGACGTTAACTGGGCTGAGAATGCAGAGCGAGTAAATGGCTGGTCAGCAATGCTGGGCGTCATCGCTGCTATCGGAGCTTATGTAACTACAGGACAATTGATTCCTGGCTTGCTCTAAACACCACGTCCGTTCATCCTTTTAGGACGCATGACAACCTAGGCATGGAACGGGGTCTAGGTAAATAGGTATTTACTATGACTGTAAAGCTTGTTTATCGTGGTGTATCGTACACTAAAACAAAGTAAAAACAAAATGAAATTAGCACTTGCCGCACTGGCTGCAACAGCACTAGCGACACCTGCATCAGCTGGTGTTTATGTTAACGTGGAAGCAAACTCCTCGCTAACTGGATCGGATTACACCAGCACTACTACCGACGTTCACGTTGGGTATGAAGGTGGAAACGAAACAGCATCATTCTATGTACAAGGCGGTCCAGCCGTCGTTGCAGTGGATGGAGCTGACGAAAGTGACACCAGAATCTCTGGTAAACTCGGTGGGTCCGTAGCTGCTACCTCTAAGGTGGACATCTATGGAGAGATAGCTGTACTAACAGCTGACTCTGATACTGATGACGACAACGCTTGGGGTACCAAGGTTGGTTTGAAGTATACCTTCTGATGAAAAAGGTCAATGAATTATGGATAGTGGTCTTCGGACTTCTATCCTTCTTCATTTTTATCGAGGGTCTGCACATGGTTGAGCATCAACATTGTAGATCCTGTCCATCGTGTGAAATTGATGCTTAAAACCCAGTACTGCGGAACAGTACATACGGGTACAAAACCTATACTAATTTAAACAAATGCCTTTTAACGAAAACACTGCTGCTGGTACAGTTGTATATACACCAGGAGCCTTTTGGTCTGGTAACGTACTAGCTAACGATTCATCATTAGTTAGTGTCACTGACTATGCTTCTATACTATCAGTAACTTTAGGCAAGTATGAGCGTATCGTATTCAACATGTGGATCGATACACAGAATGACGCTGATGGAGACCTTAAGTGGAAGCTTCTAACACCTTCTAGTCCTACATCTTTTAGAGCTAGAATGGTACTACCAGAAGTACCCATCTCAGGAGCTGTTACTGAAGCAGTAACTTCTGAAATTACTGGAACAGGTATTGCCGAACAGACTGCAGTAGGTACAGATAGTGCTTACTACATCAAGGTCAACGGTGTACTAATCAATGGAGCTAACACAGGTTCATTGGACTTCCAGGCTGCACAGAACACAAGCTCTGCTACAGCTACAACAATCAAAGCTGGCTCATATATCGAATATATGAAGTTCTAAGCTTAGGGTGGGGAGCACCTCAGAGTCGGACTCCCCTCTCATTGGCATTGGCCCGTACGCGGATACCCTTTGCCGTCTAGACGGTGGGAAAGACCACAAAAATATTTAATTTCAATCGATTGAGAGACTTGTAACATATACACTACTCTCTAAGTAATGGCTAATTCAATAGTTTCCAGTATTGGTACCATTAATAATACCAGTCAGACCCCGCTCTCACTAGGTACTGCTTATGATACCAAATACGCAACTTATTTAAAGCTGTTCTCAGGCGAACTTTTTAAAGCCTATGAGTCAGCTACAATTGCAAAAGGAACTGTACAAAACCGTCAACTAAAGAACGGTAAGAGTCTACAGTTCATCTTCACAGGTCGCATGACCGCTGCTTATCATACTCCAGGCGAACCAATCCTCGGATCTGGTGATCCTCCAGTAGCAGAGAAGACTATCGTCTGCGACGACCTTCTCATAAGCTCAGCGTTTGTATACGATCTCGATGAAACACTTGCTCATTATTCCCTTAGATCAGAGATCTCCAAGAAGATTGGACATGCTCTAGCTGAGGCATATGACAAGAAGGTATTCCGTACCATCGCACTAGCAGCTCGCGAAGCTCATCCTATCACAGCATCACCAGGTCCAGAGCCAGGTGGTTCTATCATTAAGATTGGAGCTAACAACGAGTATGATGCTCAGCGTTTGGTCGATGCATTCTTCGAAGCAGCAAGTATCCTAGATGAGAAGAACCTACCTAAGTCTGGTAGAACCGCAGTGCTATCTCCAAGACAGTACTACGCTCTAGTATCTCAGGTTGATTCAAACATCTTAAACCGTGACTACGGTAACACACAAGGTAACTTGAACTCTGGTGAAGGTCTAGTATCTATTGCTGGTATCAACATCACACGTTCTAACAACCTACCTTTCAAAGCTGGTACAGTTAATGCTCAGGCTGGTGAGAACAATGCCTACAATGGTGACTTCTCTCAGCACGCTGGTCTTATCTACCAGAAGGACGCAGCTGGCGTTGTTGAAGCAATTGGTCCTCAGGTTCAAACAACCGGTGCCGATGTTAAGACAATGTATCAGGGTGATCTAATTGTCGGTCGTCTAGCAATGGGCGTCGGTACTCTTAACCCTGCTGCTGCTGTTGAAATTCAAACTGCTTGAGGTATACTATGTCAGTTACTCCTGGAGCTAGTAAGACAAGAACTATTGCTGCTGCTAACGGCATTGGCCTAGGCAACACAGTAGGTTCTACAACATTAAATGCGCCTACCCCTCTAGAGTATGGTAGACAGGTTCAATCGGACGGTCTATCTGCTAGAGGTGAAGCCTAATATCTAATATAAATTATGGCAAACCCTGCAACACAAGCTGGGAACAATGGCGTTTCCGGCGCTACTGCTGGTATAAGCGGTGGCAACACAGCAATTCGTAAGTCTGTATCACAAACTGAAGGCGGAACTTATTCCGCATCTGACGTTTATTCTGATACTAAGAACCTACGCTTTGCATATACTGGCGTCGAATGCGACGCACCTGCGCAATCTCGCAGTTAACCATAAGGGGGACTTTGGTCCCCTTTTTTTTATTCATATAAATTAACTATGGCTTTTCCTACCACAAACGCTACTGAAGAACTACCAGCTGTAAACGAAATACTGGCGTCTGTTGGTCAGGCACCTGTAACAACATTAGATCAAACCAACCCGGACGTTGCGATTGCTTACGATACATTACTTAATGTGTCGCGTGAAGTACAGAGTGAAGGCTGGACGTTTAATACTGAAGAATTCTATCCGATGACACCAGATAATAATGGTGAAATAGTAATACCAAACAATGTATTACAAATAGATTTACATGATGAAAAAGATAACTCCTATGAATCAGTTAGAAGAAGCGGTAAATTATATGAGAAAATAAACCATACCTATGACTGGACAACCTTAACAGGTTGGACTGAAGTAAACTGTAATATAGTATGGTTCTTTGATTGGGTTGACCTGCCTAGACCTATTCAAGATTACATTGTAGCTAGAGCTGCAGCAATTGTTTCCAGTCGAATAGTAGGTGATCCACAACAATATCAAATACTCTCTCAAAAAGAGTTGTGGAATAGAGCACAAGCTATGGAGTACGAGTGCAATCAAGGTGATTACACCTTCTTTGGACATAAGCGTGGAGAGAAAGTTTACGATTCCTACAAACCCTATCAAGCCCTGTATCGCTAATGGCAAGTGTAACCCAAACAATTCCAAATTATTTAGGTGGTGTATCAAACCAACCTGATGATAAAAAACTACCAGGTCAAGTAAAAGAAGCTTTAAATTCTTACCCTGATCCTACTTTTGGGTTAACTAAAAGACCTGGTTTTAAATTCATTTCAGAATTAACTGCTAGTTCTACAGCTCTTAGTACCACAGTATTAGATAATGCTAAATGGTTTTATTATAATCGTGATGATGATGAGCGTTATATAGGCTGCATAGCAGGAGCAAGTGGTAGTCCTTATGGACAGATATATGTATGGAATGCTCATACTTATGCAGAATGTAATATCACTTATACCGGTTCCTCTAGAGAGTATTTAGGTAAGAAGGAGTCAGTAGATGCTGTAGCTTCAATACTGGCTAAAGATTATGATGTATTAACTATTAGAGATACTACTATAATCACAAATAAAAATAGAGTAGTTACTACAACAGCTGGATCTGCACATACAGATAACCAAGTAGGTACAGTAAAGATGCATCTTACAGAATACAGTGCTCCTTATTCTGTAACCATACATCCTTCAGGAGGTTCAGCAGCTACTTATACAGTTAACACTAGAGCTGGTGATACACCTTCTAGTGATGCTGATACTACTAACTTCTTAAACGCTACTACTATACTAACTAGTTTAAAAAGTCTTATAGATGCAGCTAGTATAGCAAACCTTACTGTAACAGTGATCGGGTCATCTTTAGAAATATCACGTAGTAGTGGAACATTTACTTTAACTGCTTTTGGTGGTAAAGGTGGTGATGCTTTAACTTCATATCAAAATATAGTTGAATCTTCTACTGATTTGCAAGGAGAAACTGTACATAACAGAGTAGTAGCAGTTAAAAATACAGCTTCAACTTTAGATACATATTATACTAAATTTGTAGCTGACGATGGTACATCAGGATCTGGTTACTGGGAAGAGACAATAAAACCTGGTGAAACAATAGGTTTAGCAGCTGCTAATATGCCTCATAAGTTATATAATACAGCTAAGAATGCGTTCACATTTGGACCTATTACATGGGTTGATAGAAAGTTTGGTGATGATACTACTAATGAAGACCCTTCATTTGCAGGTACAACCATACAGCAATCTTTCTTTTACAATAATAGATTAGGCTTCTTAACAGAAGATAATGTGTCTATGAGTAAAGCAGCTTCATTCTATGATTTTTATATGACTACAGCTCAGACAACTACTGATGCTGATCCTATAGATATAAGTTGTTCTAGTACAAGACCTGCTAATTTACATGCTATTATACCTACAGCTCAAGGTTTATTACTATTTAGTGAAGATCAACAGTTTATAATGTTCTCCGCTGATGGTAACCTTAAACCATCTACAGCTTTAATTAGAACTTTATCCAACTACAAAATGGATAAAAATATAGATCCTGTTGATGTAGGTACACAAATTAATTTCTTAAGTAAGACTCATAGTACAGCTGGTTTTACTAGAGTCTTTGCTTTGCTACCACAAGGACAAGGAGCTACACCTACTGTTGTAGATATTGGTAGAATGGTTGCTAAATATATACCAGTTGCAGTTGATAACCTTGTAGCTAGCACACAAAATAGTTTCATAGCTATGTACGGTAATACTACAAATAAGGTATATTTCTATCGTACCTATAATGATGGACAAAAAGATATAATGCAGACCTGGTTTAACTGGGAGTTACCTGGAAATGCTCATAATATATCTATTGATTCAGATACTATGTATGCTGTTATAAAAACAGGGTCTGATGCAACAGCTAGGTATAATCTATGCAGTGCTACTTTAACTCAAACGCCTGAAGAAACTATTATAGTTACAGCGGAAGGTCAGCAGGTAAACCCTCATATGGACTTCTATAAAGCTACTACAGCGGTATCTCAATATCCAGTAGAAAGTGTAGCTGTTACTGCAGGTGGTTCAGGCTATTCAGGTGCTCCTACTGTAACAATAGCTGCACCAGGTAGTGGTACACAAGCTACAGCTACAGCAACTGTTAGTGGTGGTGCTGTTAATGCTATTACTATAACTAATCCTGGTAAAGGATATGACCCTGCCAACCCTCCTGCTGTAACATTCAGTGGAGGTGGTGGTTCTAATGCAGCTGCTACGGCTACAATATATGATGGATCATATTGTACAGTACCATTTAGTAATATAACAAGTCTTGAACCAGTTATTGTTATTGCAGGTAATGCTACTTCTAACTTCTCTGGTACAACTGAATCTGGTTTTACAATTACACCTGATCGTGTAACAGTAAATAGTGTTAATTACTTCTCAGTACCTAGAAAAGATCTATCAGCACAAGCAGCTAATGTATACTTAGGTTATAAATATAATTATGATATAACATTACCTAAATTATATTACCAAAAACAACCAGGAGATTCTGATTATACAGCTCCTCTTACTGTAGCTAGAATGAAGTTTTCTGTAGGACAGTCTAGTGTAGTAGGTTTTAAATTAAAAAGAAAAGGCGTACAAGCTGCTACACAAACCTTTACAGGAGATGGTAGTACTACAGAATTCTCACCTGACTTTACTGTTCAAGATAAAGCAGATATAATAGTGAAAAAAGCTGGTGCTAAACAAACTTTAACTACTGATTATACAGTAGCATATCATGATACTCTTCCTGATAGAGTTACTGTAACATTTGGATCAGCTCCATCAGCAGCTGTTACTGCAGCTAATGTTACTACACCTGCTGAAGAAGTTGAGATCTATGTAGATAATTGGTATACTTTAACACCTACACAAGAAACTAATTACTATCTTGGTGATGACGTACCAATTGAAGATCAGAATACATTCGTTGTGCCTATACACCAACGCACAGATAACTATACTTTAAGAGTCTTTAGTGACTCACCTTTCCCTGTTGCTTTAACTTCAGCCGCTTGGGAAGGAAATTATTCACCCCGCTTTTACAGACGAACATGACCACCCAACAAGAACGAGAGACTTATCAAAAAGCTACACAACTTATTATAGATGAAGCTTGTGGGGATAACCCAGCTGCAGCTCATTATCTTTGGAGTATAATGTGGATCTCTAGGACAATTGATGATGTATATGATCAAGACCAAGAGGTATCCAGAGAAGATATACTAGACGCAGTAGAGTACTTATTGGTAGGTCTTCCATCCAACCCGTTCTTTAAAGTTCATAGAGATATATTAGAATCACAGCATTTTTCTATGTATAATGCATGGAGTGCTGCAAACCTTTGGGAGAAAGGAGATGAAACTGATCAAATATATGGTCATGTTTGGAGGGATACACACCATGAGATAGTACCTATAGTAGCTATGCTTACACAAGGTCCATCTAAAATGAAAGAAATCTCTTTAAAAATCAGAACCTTATTTAAAAAACAACTAGGAGAGTAAACTATGTCAGGTGGTGGGTCAAGGGGTACTCCTCAACAGGATGCCTATAATGAGGCACGTTGGAAGTATGATTGGCAATCATTACAAAATAGGCACGCTTATAATAAGTCAGCCTTTGATGCCAACATAAGGAACCAGCAAAGAATACGTGATGTTAAAAACCAAACTGCAATAGAAGAGTGGGAATATAAAGAGAAGATGCGGATATTTGATTATAATAATCAAGTAGCTGCACATAATGCTAGTGTTGAAGCTTATCATAAGCAAAAAGATTTCAATGCATTAGCAATGGAATTAACCACTTTTGATAACAATAGAAAATATAATGAGAATTTAATAGATATAGGATTTAAAAACGAAACCAGACTGATGGAGTTAGGTTTCAATAAACGAGATTTATCACAAAAGCTAAAAGGTCAAACCCAAGCTTTAACTGAGAAGTCCCAAGGGGCTTTCTTAGAAGGTTTACAAAAGCAAGGGCAAGCTTTAGCAACAGGTCAAACTGGTCGAAGTGCTCGTAAAAACTTACAATCAGTATTAGCTGAACAAGGTAGAGTACAAGCTGCATTAGCTAGACAACTAACTAATGAAGAAACTGGTTATGAATTTGCTTTGGAAAAAGCAGAGATTGGTAATGAACTTGCTACTAGAACATTGAGACAATCAATGCTCAGTGCTAAGAGTCAGTGGGAAGTTGATAATACACAAGCTAGGTTACAAGAGTACAGTGCTAACTTACAAGCAGAAGCTAATATAGCACCTGAACCATTGTTACCACCACAGCTTAATAAGCCAATAGCTTTACCAGTACCAGAAGTAACACCACCACCAGAGCCACCAAGCAAGGAGCAGTGGGAAGCACTTAAACCACCAAAAGGTTCAACTGGTGGAGGAAGTGGATTCCTTGGTGCTCTTACTACAGTGGTTGGTGTTGGTGCTCAAGTGGCAGCTGCTTCTGATGATAGATTGAAATATGATATAACACGTGTAGGTACCTCACCATCAGGTATACCTAAATACACATTTAAATATAGAGGAGATGGTAAACATGGTCCTAAATATATAGGAACTTCCGCTCAAGATTTAATCTCAATAGGTCGTAAAGACGCTGTTGGACAAAAAGAAAAAGACGGATTCTATTACGTTGACTACAGTAAGCTGGATGTTGACATGGAAGTCGTTACAACATAAACAAACTAAATGGCCAATCTTTACAAAGGGTACGCCCAACAAAAAGGTTTTGGTGCAAATCTAGTAAACATTCCTGATCCTTCTAAGAGAATACGTGAGCAAGGTCTTACGCAATTAGCTCATATGAGGGATCAGCTTGAATGGAATAACAAACAAGCTAATAGATTTGTATCAGCTTTAGAAGATAACGCACGAATTGAAGAGAAGAATCAAGCTGATAACTTTGAGCTTGATACATTCTATGGTGAAAAGCTTGCCGATCAGAAATGGCGGAACTTTGAAACTCTAGTTAAAAATGAAGAGAACAGCAGAAAAGCTGCTAAAAATCAGATAAAAGATCTATTATCTTTAACACAATCTGGCACCGCTCTGTGGAAAGCTTATGATGAGAATCAAAAGAAATCTGCTGATAGGTATGCTCATACATTATACGATGAGCATGGTATAGGTCAGAAGAAACTACTTGCTTTAAAAGATCTCTCTGCTGAAATATGGGAAGACTCTTCTCAAAGGGAAGCAGCTCTTATAGAGATGGGTCTTGATGGAGTACCAGAAGATGTACTTCAAAAGCTAAGAAGTGTCAGTGGTTATAGAGCTGTAGCTGTTGCTAAAACATCTGCTAGAAGATGGGCTTTAGGAAGAGAACTTTATTATTCTGAAAATTGGAATACTAAAGTTGAAATACCAGGTGTTGGTGAAGTAGATCTAGCTAGTGCTACAGGTTCACAAGTTGATACTGTACTTCAATTACTAGATCAAAGAGCAAGAGATGAGTTAGGTGATGCCGCCCCTTCTTCTAAGATGCTCCAGCTTTCTGGTAGTTATGAGATAATGGAGAATGCTAGAGTTGGCATTCGAAAGCAGAAAAGAAAAGGTAACCTAAAAGATGCTATTAATCAACAACATGATGATGAGAAATTAATCATCGGTGACTTAATGGCAACTAATGATGATGGTAAGATGAATCCTGGTAAAGGAGTCATGCAAGCTATTTATTACTATGCAGGTGGTGAACATGCATCTCCAGAAAAGCTAGCCTTTGCTCGTAAGCGAGTAGTGGATGCACTTGTCAATGGATTAGAGAATGGTGATTGGACTTGGGATCAAGTTAGACAATTAGAAAACTTTGAATTTGATCATAGAAGTGGTAGGACAACCTTTGGTAATATCTTTAAGAAAGAATGGTTAATGATAGAAAATGCTGGACTTTTAGCTGGTAAGAGAGAACAAGGTTTAGCTAACTTAGATCTAGTCGCTCATGAAAATAAAGGTAAACAATTCTATGGTGATGTTTTAAATGTTGTACAAACTGGTAACCCTTCTGCTGAGGATCTAGCTAAACTTAAAACCATTGCTGATCAAAACAACTGGTCTAAGGCTTCTACCTATTTAGGTAATCTCTTAGCTAGAGGAGCTGAATCAGCTGTTGATGAACAAGGTATTGCTTGGGTAGAAGATAAGATAAATAATTCTGAATTTGTTACTCCTGAAGAACTGGATGAATTAGGCTTCTCAAGTCAAGGCAGATCAGCTGCTAATAAACTACTTGAGAACCATAATATATTCCATCCTAAAAATGGTGGTAATGCTGAAGGATTAGAGAAAAAAATTGATGGTCTATTAGAGAAGGTTATACCTCAGGAAGGTAGAAATCCTATAGACTCTACACGTTATGATGCTAAAAGAACTGCTGTTAAATTAGCAAATGGTCAGTATATAGCTTATAGAGCTAAAGGTCAGTCTCATGCAGAAGCTTATGATAATACTAAAACTTATATACAAGATCAGATATTAAATACTAATGCTGATTTTGAAAGGTATTATAATAAGACTACTGGTACATGGGAATTTAAGGGATTCTCTGCTAGTAATACAGTTGTAGCAATTAACTTAGATGAAGGTATACCTGAACTAAAAGAGAATAGAAGTTTAATATATAATAGAGCTTATATTAATGAAGAAGAGTTATCTAGAAAATCAGCAGCTTTACATAAAGGGCAGAATAGAGATCTATTACCAAGAGCTGTCTATATATCTTCTAATTTAAACGGTGGTATCAAAGCTTTAGAAGCTGAGATGGCACAGATTGAGTACTATAATATACAGGCAAAGGCAGAAGGTAGACCTTTGATTCAACAATATCCAAAGTGGTATGTAAAGAAGGTTGAAAGTGCTTACAAGTTAATCAATAACCCTGCAGTAGAAAGGTTATTAGATACCTATGAATACTGTAATGTAAACAAAGCTGCATGTGGTAGTGCTAAAATGCCTATATATCAGAAGCCTGTACAAGAAAAAGCACGTAATCTATCTAACCCAGATAATAGTGTTAAAGCTTATACAGCTGTAGACGATGGATTCAGTGATAAAAAACTAGGAGTTAATATAACTAATGCTAGTGTAGCTCAGATAGTAGGTATGATACAGAATGGTCATGTTACAGTTGCAGGTCGTTATAAATTCACTGAAGAAGCTTTATTAGAAGCTGTTGAATTAGTACCTGGTGTTAGTGTTCATGATAAATTCACACCAGATATACAAGACAAATTATATGATGCTTATTTTAAAAAGAATGGTACTGCAATAGCTTCTCCTGAATTAGAGGATAAAGATAGACTACTTTTAGAAAGCTCTCAAAGAGTCGAAAATGATGAAAAACTAGGTGAACTATCAATGCACGAACCAGCCTTATTAAACCCTAAAGCTTACGATATACTATACGCAGGAGGTCGTTACAATGCCTGATAATGAACCAATGGGCTATTGGGATAGTCTAGATAAAGGTATTGACCTTGAAAATGAATATAGAGAGCAGCGAGCTGCAGGTCAAGTTGAAACAGAAGAGAATCCAGAAATACAAGCTCAAGCTGTAGAGCCTGTAGAACCCGTAGAAGGCGAAGAGAAGGATGAATTCTCTGATGTAGGTGATGTAGTTAGAGGAGTAGCTGAGACTGCCTTACAGCCTGTACTAGGTGTAGCAGACTTTGCTTCTGATTTAGTTGGTATTGTACCTTGGTTAAAACCTATTGATCAATGGTGGGATGATAACTCCTATAGATCTACACACCCTGGACATCAACTACTTAGAGATGCATCCTCTGTAATATTACCATCCTTAGCAGGTGGTTGGGGTCTTGTAGGTAAAGCTGCTAGTGCTACTAAAGCTATGTCTATACCTAGTTATGCTAGGACATTAGGCTCAGTAGCAGCTTACACTGGTGTAGATACTGCTGTAGCTATGGTATCTTCTCATTCTAAAACAGAAGATAACATGGCAGCCACTCTTAATAATTGGCTAGGTTGGAACATACCGTGGGCTACTAGAGCTGGGGACAGTCCAGATGTTAGATGGAAAAAGAATGTATTTGAATCTGCTGGTATGGCTGGTGGTGTTGAACTACTTGGCGCTGCATTTAGTGTTGGTAGAAGAACAAAACTTATCCCAAGAGATGAGGCTTCTCAAGCTGCTGTAGCTGCTAGACAAGCTGATATAGCTAAGTATGAAGATCCATTAACAGCTTCTGTAGAACCTTCTAGAGTTGCAAGAGAAGCTGCACAAGATGATGAGATGATGCAAGCTATTAAAGCTGATCCAGAAGGTAAAGAATACAATGCTTTTGTTAATGACCTTGGACCTGATGATGCTGGTAGAGCTGTTATTAATACAGAACCAGATCCTTTAATGGCTAAGGTACATCATACTCAAATACAGAACAATATAGATAGTACTAATGGTAGAGCAGCTGCTGTTGTTGATGAAACATTTAATCGTAACTTCTTACATGCAACAGATGGAGATAGCCGCGCTAGACAACTAGACCAATTGTTCGATAAAGTATCCCCTACATTTGATGCTGTAGTAAACGGCAAAACAATTAAGGGTGAGCAGATGAATAGAGCTGTAGATAACTTAGCTAATGCTGTATTCGGTACTGATATTAGTTTGAAAGAGTTTGAGTTCATAATGGATGATATGAAGTCAACAGTTTTCAATTCTAATGCATTTCTAGATGAAGAGCAGTGGACTGTAGCCTCTAAAGCATTTAATAATGTATATAAAAACATCTTTGACCCTAACCAACGTAGAGCTTCAGCCCTTCTAACCCAACAAGCGGCTGATAATATAACTGACACTGCTACAGCTGTACTCCAACTTGGAGAGAAGGCAGATGTAACTAGGCAGATGAACATCATATTTGATAAGATGAATCTACTTGGTCAAGAGGTTGAGATTAATAATTATATTGTTAAGAAAGCTAAAGAGTATCAACTGATAAAAGGATCAGGTGATGCTGATGCTGCAGTTAAATGGATAAACCAACAAGGTGGTCAGTTTGATGACTATGTAAGAAACATCAAACATACTGGTGGTAAGCTTAATGCTGAGCTAAAAGAGATAGCCAAAAAGAACCCTCAATACTATAGAGCTTTTGTAGAAGCATATGATGCTACTAATGGTAGCGTAGATGAATTACATAAACTTAAGCGTTTAGCTGAAAGTAATATAGGTTTAATTAAAAAAGGCTTTATTGATGGTAATCCTAGTCTACCTAGTATGCTAGTTAAACAGATAAATGCTGCTAGAATTAATGGTATGTTAGCTGGTATGGCTCCTGTTAAAGCTGTTGTTGGTAACTCCATGTTAACAGCTATCAAGCCAGTCTCTGTGTTTGCTGGAGCTTATATGCAAGGTAAACCTGAAGTCATGAAACGTGCTCTATATACCTTTGGTGGCGTTAGTGAGAACTTTAAACGTGGATTAAAAGTAATGAAGCGTGAATGGGATCTTGCTAGGTTACACCCAGAAGAAGCAATGATGCGAGGTAGAGCTGACTTGAAACAAGCTCAGTTAGATAAGCTTGATTATATGGATTCAATGGCAGACGGCTGGAGACAAGCTAAAGAACCAGGCTGGCAAGGTAAAGTAGCTTTATGGAATATGACTAAAGCTGTGTCTTGGTGGAACAAACAACATTTTGTACGCTGGGGTACCAATGCTTTATATGCTATTGACGGTATGACTAACTCTTTCATGGCTAGTGGCATGGCTAGAGCTAGAGCATATGATGAATTATTCTCTGCAACTAGAGGAGCTATAGATAACGTTGAATTCCAGAAACTACAAAGACAGTTCTATAATGAATCTTTTGATGAGTCAGGTAAACTAACTAATGAAGCTGCTAAGTTTGCTTCTCAAGAAATAGCTCTTAACTTAAATAATGAAGTAGTTAAAAGATTTGATGACTTTTTAGATGCAGTACCAGCAGCTAGAGGTTTATTTCTATTCCCTAGAACTGGTGTAAATGCTGCAGCTTTAGCCTGGTCATTTAACCCATTAAGTAGTTTAGGTATTGCTTTACCTAAATTTAAAAATGTAATGAAAGCTGCTACTAAACAAGAGAAATTAGCTGCTTTAGCTGAGCATGGTATTGACCTAAGTTCAGGTCAAAACTGGGAAATAGCCTTTTCAACTCTTAAATCTGAATACATAGGTAGACAGATTATGGGTTCTTCTGTTGTTATGGGCTGTGGTTTATGGGCTTTAGAAGGTAATATGACTGGTAATGGTCCTCAAGATGGTGCTGAAAGAGCACGTATGATGAAGATGGGTTGGCAGCCGTTATCGATTAAGAACCCTATTACAGGAGAATGGAGAAGTTATCAAGGGTTTGAACCCTTTGCTTCTGTTATGGGATTAACTGCTGATATAGTATATCAAGGATCTCGTATGGATCAAGCTGTAACTGAAGATTTCTTTAGGAAAGCTGTATTCTCAATTAGTATGAATATTACTAATAACACATTTGTTGGAGGCTTTGAGCCTTTAGCAGGTATGCTTACTGGTGACCCTACAGGTTGGAATAGATTCTGGGCTAGTCAAACTGATCAGTTGATACCTATGAAAGGAATGAGAAGCATTCTCAATAACATAGTATCACCTCAGTTAAGAGATGTAAATAATGACTTCTTATCTTACTTAGCTAATGGTAGTAAATTCTTAGTACCAGGAAGTGAAGAAGGTATGCTCCCTGATTTATTAGATGTCTATACTGGCAAACCTATTAAATATCAAGAGCCTATAACAGCAGCTGCAAACGCTATATTACCATACTTTAAACAAAACTCTTCACAAGAACCTTGGAGACAGTGGCTATTAAGCACTGGATGGGATGGTTTACAGAAAATAAGAAAGAATAAATTTACTGGAGAAGCTTTAAGTTCACAAGATAGGTACTTTATTAATAACTGGATAGCTCAAAATGCTGGTTTAAAACACCAAATAATACAATTAATGACTCATAATGATGGTTACTTCCAGAAAGAAATGAGGAAGTATGCTAAATTAAGAGGCTTAAGAAGTCAAGCAGATATGCCAGTTAAAGAATTCTTTGTACATAGAGAATTAGATAAGATACATGATAGAGCTTTTGACGGAGCATGGAATGCTTTAGAAGCTTATAACGAACAGTACTCTTCAAGAGGTAGAGTACGGAATATGATCAAACATCAGTTAAGAACTGGTGATACAGGTGGTGCTATTGAAACTCAAAAACTGATCTACCAACTTAAAAACATGAGAAAATAAAGCATTATGGCTACAACTTCAAATTCATACACAGGCAACAATTCCACCGTTGACTTTGCCTTCACATTTCCATATTTAAAGTCTACGGATATTAAGGTAAGCCTTGATGAAGTAGTACAAACCCTTACAACTCATTACACTTTACATAATGCAACAACTATAAGATTTGGCTCTGCTCCTGGTACAGGGGTTAAAGTTAAAATCTATAGAGATACAGCTTCTGCTGAATTAGCTGCCACCTTCTACCCTGGTTCAGCTATTAGATCAAGTGATTTAAATGATAACTATACGCAGAATTTATACGTTACTCAAGAAGCGGAAAATGACGCTACTACTGCTCTCGATAACTCTAGGGTTCTTGAAAGTGGGACTTATACTTCTGCTATTTCAAAAGCTACAACTGCTTTAAGCAACTCAACAACTGCAGTTAGTACTGCTAATACAGCTTCTACAAATGCGTCAACTGCTTTAAGTAACTCAACAACTGCAGTTAGTACAGCTAACACAGCTTCTACAAACGCTTCAGCTGCTGTTAGTACAGCTAACGCAGCTAGCGCAGCTGTTGGAGATAAGATAGACCAAGATGGTAGTGTAGCTATGGAAGCTAACCTAGCTATGGGGTCTAATAGGATTACTGGTGTAACTGATCCTAGTGGAGCACAAGATGCTGCCACAAAGAACTATGTAGATACAAACCACTATACTAAAACAGCTGCAGATGCTAGGTTCTATAATTTAGCTAGTGCTGAAGAGATTCAATCTGGTGAAACCTGGTCAGCAGCTGATAACCTTGTTGCTACCACTGCAGCTATTGATGCAAGGATTGTTGATTTAGTTGATGATGTTGGCGGCTTTGTCCCTATTGCAAATGAAACTTCCTTTCCGAATGCTAATCCTGATGTCAATAATGGTGCTGGAACTCTTGTTAGTATTAAAGCCCTCTCTGGTTCTCTCACTTCCAATGGTAGTGGAGTAGCTACGATATCCAATGGTAACGTAGCAAATGACGCTACTATTACTATTAATGGTTTAGAGAATAGCACTACTTATGCTGCTACATTAGGCATGATCGTAGAGACAACTACTACGTTACATACCTATACATTCCATAGAGTAACACCTAAAGCTACTGAAGTTACTACAGTTGCTGGATCTATTGCTAATGTTAATACAGTGGCAGGTAGTATTGCTAATGTAAATACAGCTGCATCTAACGTTACTAATATTAATGCATATGGTAGCCAGTATCAGATAGCAAGTTCAGCTCCATCTACGGATGGTGGAGGAGCAGCACTAGCTGCTGGTGACTTATATTATGATACTTCTAGTAACTCTCTTAGAGTTTATACTGGTAGTGCATGGGTAGCTGCTGGATCTGGTAGTGTAGTAGAAACTACTGGTAGTACTATGACTGGTGATCTGGTCATGGATAATCAATCTGATGTCAGGTTTGAAGAAGCTACAGCTAATGGATCACATTATGCAGCTATACAAGCTCCAGCTTCGTTAGCAGCTAGTTATACACTAACTCTACCAGTAGATGACGGTACTACTAATCAAGTATTATCCACAAATGGTAGTGGTGTTCTTGCTTGGGTTGATTCTAGCTCCGGTGCTACAGGTGCTGGTACAGATGAAGTCTTTGTAGAAAATGATCAAACAGTAACAGGTAGTTACAGCCTGGGTACTAATAAAAATGCCCATTTAGTTGGACCGGTATCACTTAACAGTGGTGTCGTTGTAACAGTCCCTGCAAATGCAACTCTTTTAATACATTAAATCATGGCTTACGGAAAAGTTAAAGCGGATACGCTTGTATATGACAATAGCGGTTCAGACGTTGAAGTAAACGTAAACGCTCTAGCACCTAAGGCTGCACCTGCATTTACAGGAACAGCAACTGGTGTAAACCTAACACTTAGCGGTGACTTAACCGTTAATGGTACAACAACAACAGTCAGTTCAACAACCCTAACTGTTGCTGATAAAAATATAGAAATAGCTAAAGGCGTTGGTAATGACGCAGCTGTTGATGGTGCTGGTATTACAGTAGACTCAACTCAAGGGGATAAAACTTGGAATTGGGTTGATGCAACAGATTCTTGGACTAGCTCTGAGAACATTGAAGCTGCTGCTAGTAAACAGTATAGGATTAATGGTAATAACGTTTTAAGTCAGACAACTCTAGGTTCTACTGTTTTAGCTAGTTCATTAACTTCCACGGGTACACTGGCTGATTTAACTGCTACAAACCCAGATTTCACTGGTAGACTAAGTGAAGCAGTTACAGTAACAGCAGGTAAGCTAAGTGATAACTTAAACTTAGATCTTGAAAATGGTAACGTATTCTTATTTACCACAGCAGAAAGTACTACTGCAACACCTAATCTTCGTTATAATAGCTCCACAGCTCTAAATACTAAAATGGGTGTAGGGGATGCTATTGCAGTAACAATTATTACAACTGCTAATGCTTCTGCATTCTCAGCTCAATTAACAATTGATGGTTCAGCTGTTACAGAGAATTGGGTTGGAGGCAGCGCACCAGATGGTGGTGGTAGTTCAGGTGTAGATATCCATGCTTATACCATCATTAAAACAGCAAGTGCAACTTACACTGTAATTGCAAATCACCAGAAAACTAGCTAATTATGTATTATCCTGAAAGAATCAAACAGGCTCCCATGACAGGATTAGCAGGATTCGGCGGGGGAGCGTCAGGTTTAGGAACAGCAGGTGCTGCAGGTCTTCAGTTTGTTAATGGAGGAGACCGCGGCATCTGGGCTGGTGGTACACCTTCTGGTTCCTATTGGGAAGATATAGGTTATGCAGACATTACTAGTCCAGGTAATGCTTCAGACTTTGGAGATATGAGTGGTATACCTAGAGGTTATCATGATGGCTGCTCTAATGGTACTAGAGGTTGTTATGCTGGTGGCTGGACTGATGGCTGGGGTGCACAAAACACTATTGATTATATAACCTTTTCTAGCACAGGTAATGGTACTGATTTTGGTGATTTAACTTCAGGTAGATCTAGTCTTATGTCTACCTCTAGTGCTGTACGTGGTTTATGGATTGGTGGTGCTAGTAATATTATAGATTATGTTACTATTGCATCAACAGGTAATGCCACAGACTTTGGAGATACAAGCTCTAATGCTACTAATGGTGGTGCTTGTTCAGACGGTGTAATAGGTTTATTACACGTTGGTGCTCCTGCCGGTACACCTTCAAACGTTCTTGAATATGTAACTATTGCTACGACAGGTAATATGACAGATTTCGGTGACCTATCTTCCAATATGGGCGCCCAAGATAATACAGATTGTATTGGAAATAATGTTTATGGTCTAATCTGGAGTGGTACTAGCGGTGGTGGTAAACCTGGTGTAATAGATCGTATAGCACTAGCAACCACAGGTAACGCTTCAGACTTTGGTGATATGGCGGTAGCTACTCACGGAGGTAGAGGTTGTTGTAATGCAACCAGAGCTGTTTATGGTGGTGGCTGGGCTTCTTCTATACATAATGTTATGCAATATGTAGAGATAGGTACACCAGGTAATGCTTCAGACTTTGGTGATTTAACACAGATCCAACATGGTCCAGCTAGTTGTTCAGGTGCTCCATCATGAATCATTTTATTAAACAAAGCCCTATAACAGGGTTAGCAGGATTCGGAGGCGGTGCTTCTGGATTAGGTGTATCTGGTGGAGGCGTAGCGCCTGCACTAGCAGTAGGTGACCGAGGCTTTAGTGGAGGTGGTAGAATACCAGCTGGTGGTAGCTCAGGTGCTACAAATCAGATGGATTACTGGGATATAACTACTACAAGTAATGCTGCAGATTTTGGTAATTTAACCCAACGTGGAGAAGGAGCCGGACCCGCTTCTAATAAAGTTAGAGGTTGTTTTGCTGGTCGTTGGAGTTATGCAGATAGCTCTTCTTATAATATCATCGATTATTTTACTCTAGCTTCTACTGGTAATGCTTCAGATTTTGGTGATTGCATTAGAGTTTGTGATAATGTAAGTGGAACTGCTGATATTAATGTAGATAGAGGTATATTCGGTGCTATAGGTAGTACCACTTATAATAACGAACTTACTTATATAACAATATCAACTACAGGCGATGCTCAAGACTTTGGTGATCTTATAGCTGGTAAGTATGGTAGATCAGCAACTTGTAATGGTGTATATGCTTGGTGGGCTGGTGGCTCAACTTTTTCTGTAAATATAGATTGGCATGTTACAGCTACATTAGGTGATGCTACTGACTTTGGTGATTTAACTAGAGCGAAAGAAACCTTTAGAGGAGGTACTTGTAGTGAAACTAGAAACCTTGTCTTTGGTGGTTATGCTAGTAGTTGGTATGGTGCTGAAATAGATTATTGGGGTACTGTAAGTACAGGTAACGCTTCAGACTTTGGTGATCTTACTGAAGGTCGTAGTGGAATTGCTAGTACAGGTAATGGTACAAGAGGGACATCAACTGGTGGTTATCCATCAGGCGGTCCTGTAACAGATAAAATGGATTACATCACTATAGATACTACTGGTGATGCTACTGACGCAGGTGACTTGGATCAAATTAGAGGTTGGCATTCCGCTTTATCAGGTAACGCATCATGAACTATTATATTAAACAATCTCCCATTACCGGACTAGCTGGTTTTGGTGGAGGTGCTTCAGGTTTAAATGTAGCTGGCGGTGCTACACCTATATGGTACGGAGATCGTGCTTTAAAATGGGGTGGTAATGCAATGAGTGGTGGTTATAGAGATCAGATTGAATATAAAACTATATCTGATACTGGTGATGGTACGGATTTTGGTGATCTAACAGGTGCTAGAGTAAGTGTTGCTGGCTGTTCTGACGGTACTAAAGGTGTAATGCAAACAGGTTATCAATCTGGTGCTGCGGGTTATAATAACGAACTTTCATGGGTTACTATATCTACTACTGGTGATGCTACAGATAGAGGAGATTTAACCGAAGAGAAATTTGGTCAAAGTGCTTGTTCTGATGGTACATTAGGTTTTTGTGTAGGAGGTGGTCATACTAAAAGTAGTTTTACAAATACTGATAAAATAGAAGTATTTACAATGGCTACAAGTGGTAATGCTTCAGATGCAGGTGATTTAACAAGTTCTACTTACACTGATACTTCTATTACTGTAAACGATGCTACTAGAGCAGTACGTTGTGGAGGTGCAACTGGAAATGGTGGTACGCAAGTAGATACAATGGATTATTTTACCATGACAACTAGCGTTACTTCTACAGATTTTGGCGATTTAAAGTGGCCATCTAAAGCTTTAGAAGGTTGTGGTAATGATACTCGTGGTGTTATAACTTTAGGTTCTACTACACAAAGTGGATCAACTGTTTATGAAGATCAAATACAATATATTACCATACAAAGTGCTGGGAATGCTACTGATTTTGGGGACTTAACTCAAGCTCGTAATCACGCCTCTTCCGCTACTAATGGTACTAGAGCTATATTCCAATCTGGTTATTTTTGGCCAGGTAATTATACATATGATATAATAGATAAAATAGAAATAGATACAACAGGTAATGCGACAGATCTAGCTGATTGCATTCAAGCTGTATGGGAATCCGGTTCTTGTTCAGGTAACGCATAATGAGTATAAAAAAACACGATGCCAGACTTATAGATGTTTTTCTATGTAATAGTAGTACTGGCTTTAAATATCTATTAAAGAATCCTTTTGATTCAGTTCCAGTAAAAGTGCCTATTTCACATTTTATAGATAAAACGATTACTACAGAATATAACGTGATTAGAGGTATAACAGCTCAATCACTAATTGGAATTAATCAACCTTTATTCCATTATGGTACTGGTACATTAACAGAGAATCGTACAGATTATGAAGAAATAGATCTGAATAAATTAGCTATACCAAATTCTGTAACTAAAGGAGAGGATGGTTATTATTCAGTAGATTATAGTAAACTTGATTTTACACCAATAACAGGCAGTTTTACCTACATTAACAATTTCACCCAATGACATCAATTGTAAAAGAGGACACCGTTGGATTTATCCTCCCAACTAATAAAATCAACGCTAAGGCAGTTGAAAAAGTAAATAGGTTCTTACCTGAGTTAGATGAAAAAACCAAAGCCTTTGACCGAAAGAATAGTCAGACAACGTTAGCTTTAATGACTCTGACTATGATGTGTGGTCATAGTCCTTATCGTATGATGAGACAAATTATGGCAGAGGTTGAGAAGCGTAAACTAGCTTTATCTGAAGCTCAGGTAACCTATGCTAAACAACAAAGGAAAATAGATAAACTACAAGATTCTGAAGATCCTGTTAAACAAGCAGAGTATAGAAGCGCTTGTGTTAATCTAACTACCATGGAAAATAAAGTCAACGGCTCTTTTAAAGATATTGCTACGTTGATAGATGCTTATAATGGTATCAAAGAAAGAAATGGTATAACAGACTGGGATGAACAAGCTTTTGAAGAGGAAGAAAAGAAACACCATGTAAGACGTGCATTTGAATTAATGTATCGTAATATACTGGATGGTAGTAAAGCTAGTACTTCTACTATTGAATACTGCCAACAGTTTGGTATCCATCCTCAAGTATGTCTAGCTGAAACAGCTGCATATGTTGAAGCTGCAGCACAGTTAATTAAAACTGGTGCTAAACCTCACGCCAATGATCTAGAAGAATTCTTAGATAGAATGTCTGATAAGTACTATAAAAATGTTGATGGTACTGCAGAAAGGTTATTTGGTAAGTCTGATTTTACTGTTACTGATTATATGTATAAAACAGTTACTAAATAGTGGACCCTTTACAGCCTACGATGGATCTACCAGGTCCTATCATACCAGATCCAATACCTCTACCCCGTCCGATATTGGATTCACCCAAGGCAGATTTACCCACATTTAAACCGATGTTGGTACCAGCGAAGGCTTTAACAGTCCCTCCTGGTACTACATCAGAAGAAGAAGATAAGGAAGCGGAAAGACCACAACCGAAGCAGGTTGACATTCCTTTTACTAACTATCGGATGCCAGTTCCTGAAGGCGAGATAATGGTAACAGCGGCGACAACAGCTGCTATTTCAGTAGCTGCTACGTTAACTGCTACCAGTCTCTTTAAACAATGTGTTAAGATATTTAAACCTATCATAATGCAACTGGCCAAACGTATCCAAAAGAAATTCACCAAAAATGGAGACACAGGAAAAGAAGAAGAATCTTCTGAGTAAGTTGAAGGATGGGATTGAAGATCAAGAGCAACAGATACAAATACTAGGAACCTTTGTGAGACTAGGTGTTGTTGTCTGGGCTGGATTTATTATAACCTTGAATTACGTTGAACTGCCCATGATTAAGAAAGGACAATCTGGGGATATAACTTTTGTAGCGTCGGTCTTCACTGGCGCCCTAGCAACCTTCGGCTTGTCTACATCTAATAATAAAGGGAAATCAGCTCCCGTCAATTGTCCAATGGTAAACCAACCTAAAAAGAAAGAAGAATGAAAACCTTATGGCTATCACTCTTTTTACTGCTTTCACCCTCGGTAGCAAGAGCAAACCAAGTAACACCCGCCTTCACCCAGGGCTCAATGAACGCCACAACAACTACAACTCAAGTCGTCAACGAAGTAATCAACCAAAAAGTTTATGGCGGCGAATTAAACAGTTGGACTGGTACCAATGTAACCCCTTCAGGGAACATCACGGCATCAGACACAACATTCAGCGTAACAACCGCTGGGGAGGACTTTCAACTAGAGATAGTAACCAGACCTCCAGACGCAACGACTGGTTTAGTCCTGTTAGAAACAATAGACATAGACAGAGACATAACCACCAATGCTACTACTACATCCTTATCTATCTTCTCGCAATAGGTCTTCCTGTTCGTGCAGAAGGAGATGAGATCAATAATACTGCTGCTCCAGCGTCCACTGCCACAGGCAATGTAACTAATCAAGCTGTGCAGTTTCAGAATAATGGAGCACCATCTAGGCAGCAAATGGGAGCGGGTATAGTCTGTAATGGACCTACAATGACCTTCTCTCCTTTCTGGCTTGCTAGTGAGAATAAACCTTACGATCCTGAGAGCTATTCTAGAGGATGGAACTATGGAGGACAATTAAACTTCATGGTACCTTTAGATGGTTCCATAACTGAAAGGTGTAAATCAATAGCTA
>VTLG01016437.1_pt1 | contig 30643 bp, 47 predicted proteins | sample 4694571 | NCBI WGS metagenome assembly VTLG01 (sample SAMN12604809, study PRJNA352737) | marine metagenome | biome: ENVO:00000447; feature: ENVO:00000209|ENVO:00000569|ENVO:01000036; material: ENVO:00002151; isolation source: viral sequences binned using virsorter ...
GATTATGTTAAAGTGATTAGTTCTAGAAGCTTTGGTAGTTCAACTACTAAGTAATAACAATTAACCGAGGTAGGGTGTAAAAGCCCTACCTTTTTATAGGAGATAAAAACATGAGTATTCAAGGACCGATAAGTTCGTTCTCTGTTACTGCCGCAGCTTCTAATCAAACTATATATTCTGGGCCTGCTAGAATTTTAGGTGTTTATTATATGAATGATGCTGCTACTGGCACGATTGTATTATATGATGATGCAACCGAAGTATTTAAAATACAAATACCAGATGGCTCTTCAACAGAAAATGCAAATTATATAGAATTTCCAGGCGATGGAATTAGAGTTGATACAAGTTTAAAATATACATTTACATTAGTTAAATACGGAACGATCCTTTATCAAAAAGGCTAATGACACCTGAACGATTATCAGCGTGGAGGATTTTTCCTAGACTGTTAATCACTTTATATGGAATAGCATTCTGGCGAACAACAGAATGGTTTATGCAGTTACCTGATCCGACTAACGCACAATCAGCATTTGTGTCCGTGGTTGTTGGTGCGGGAGCCGCATGGTTTGGTTTATATGTAGGGGGAACACGAATACCAACACAAGGAAAAAAAGACGATGCTTAAATATATTGCTTCCATACCAGTGGTATTATCTTTGCTTGCAGGGGCATACGGCGGAATTAACTACATCAATAAGTTGAATAATACAATTGATGATAATGAAGATGCAATTGCATTGCTTCAATTAGAAATAGATAATGTGCATCAGATTTATAATGATCGTACAACAAGAAATTCAGATAATTATACGGCAGCTAGGGAAGAGCTCGTTCGTGAAATGACCGATGTAGTGACATGGGTGGGGCGTATCGAGGCAAAACTTCAAGCAATAGAAAAACTAATGTATGAGACAGCAAGTGATGCAGAAATGCGCGCATTAGAAGAACAAGTTCGTACTAATGCTGAAGCAATAAGACAATTCAAATACGACATGAAAGATCTGGAGAATACAATTTCTGGAGGATATTAATGCGCTGGTTATTTGTTATTTTAGTTTTAGTATTAATATTTGCAGCATTTAAAAGTGGAAATGCGAGAAATGATTATTTAAATGATCGTAATTGTGAACGGGGTCGGTTAGAACTGTATACTGAATTTGATCGCTATGATTATGATAGACGCATGGATAGTGATAATGATTATTTTGGTGATAATAGTACAATTGGTCTACGTTTTAGTTGGCCTTTACAAAGCACTTGCGATAGCAGTACAATAGATTTATTACAAGAAAATCAACGATTAATGCAGGAATTAGAGCTTCTCAAGACCTGTGGAAAATATAAAGACCTTCAACTTGGAGAGCAATTTGCTACTGTACGAGAGATGTGTAAAGGTGTAAAAAAGAAAAAGAAAAAGGAAAAAACAGAAGATAAAAAATGAAAGACATGAAATTTAATTATGCATTAATATTTGCTGTCGCTTTACAGTTTATAGGACTGGTGTGGTATCTCAGCAAAGTAGATAGTCGTGTATCAATTTTATATGATAAATTTGAAAAAGAAAATGAACAAGATGTTGTAGAAAATCAAGTTAAAATGAAATTAGATTTAGCTAATTTAATGGAAGATGTAAAAGCTATTAAAAAAGAAATGAGACAAGCTAATAAAAAAGATCGTGAGATAATGGAACAACACGAACAAATTTTTGAATTATTACAAGATAGTTCTGATGTTCCTACTAATTACAGTTACGGAGACTAAATGAAAGTATCGGATAACACAAGCGTAAGCATGCCTATGAGAAACCTTTTGAGTATTCTCGCGGCCGTTGCGATAGGCGTGTATAGTTATTTTGGGATTATTGAGCGCCTAAATAATATAGAGACAAATGGCAAACTAATGATTGCTGACGTTGAAAAAAATACCGAGTTTAGAATTAAATGGCCTAGAGGAGAAATGGGATCGCTACCGGCAGATGCTCAGCAGGACATGTTAATTGAATTTATGGCATCACAAATTGAAGCCATGCAAGAAGAAATGGAGGGTATGATGAGTAATACCGTAAATATAAAAAGAGCACAACAGGATATCGAGAAATTAATTTTAGATACAGAAAAGCTTGAGGACAAAGTGAGGGCAAATGGAGGTCATTAGCGTAATACTTATGTTTGTTTTTGGAAACATGAATGACCAAAAAACTCAAATGACACAGTATATTCCTATGGAATCATTATCTAAGTGTATGAAAGAAGTAAGATTACTTAAAAAGAAAAATACAGAATTTGTTAAGGATGCTTTTTGTGGTCCTGGTATTGTGCACATAGAAGAGGGGGAAGTAATTTCCCTTCATAATGAAGTACCAGAAGGTGCTACAATGGTGAATAAAAAAATAGATAAAGAAGCATTTGAGCGATGGGCACTTCGTGCCAAAGCGAAGTGGGATTAATGGAACCAGTAACCGTAGTTTATGTTATTTTTGGAACTTTATGGGTAATGGGAGCTATTACGTATTTATAAGATATGGTTCAAAAAATAACGAACGACTATTTTACTCCTGTTAAAAAAAGAACAAGTATTGGTAGTTCTAGTCGATCTAAGCCTAAAAATAAACATAAGCTTAAATCATGGAAAAAATACAACCGACAAGGCAACAAATAATAGAAGATGTTAGACTTTGGTCTAAGCATTTTTTAGAAGTTCCTAATCTTCATTTAGGCGGGGTACCCGCTTGTCCTTTTGCTAAAAAAGCATGGTTAGATAAAAAAGTGTGGGTAAGTGTAAAATCTAAATATACTCCTTATAAAAAAGAATTAAATAATTGTTTAAAAAACTTAGATTTTTCTGTGTCAGAAATTCTTATATTTTGTGATCCTTATTTTAGCTATTCTCCTGATGAGCTTCATATAGCTACTAAGGAATATAATGAATGGTATAATAGAAAAGACTTATACTTTATGAGTTTTCATCCTTCTAATCCAGCTACTGAAGAGGAACAAAAGTTTCTTGTTTCACCAAATAATAACACCAATTTGCCTAATACCGATTATAAATATTCTATGATGCTAGTACAAAAGTTCTCGCAATTACAGGAAGCTTCTGATAAATTGCACAGACAAGGCTATTATAAATTATGGCCTAAAGGATATTATCGAGACGTCGTAGTATCTAGAGCAAAAAAATATAAAAAGATCATAGGAGGTCTATCATGAAGGGTAAAAAGAAAACTGCTAAAATGCGTGGTGGCGGAAAAGTCAAAAAAATGAAAAAAGGCGGACAAGGATACATCGATAGAAAAGATGAATCAGTCGCAATGAGAATTAAGAAAAAACGTACTCCTGCCCAATTAAAAGCAAGCCGGGATGAATCTTACGGTAAGTGGGGTAAAGGTACTGGCAAAGGCGTTATTAATAAACGTGGTGGTGGTATTGCAAAAAGAGGTATGGGAATAGCGAAGTAGTTAAATGTCAATTAACACAGGGACACCTAGCTATTCTTCAACAGCGGGGTTTATATTAGATCTTGACTCTTTAATTGAAGAAGCTTTTGAACGTTGTGGTTTACAAGATCGTACTGGGTACGAATTAAAAACCGCGCGTCGTTCTATTAATTTGATGATTGCTGAATGGGCAAACAGAGGATTAAATTTATGGACTATTCAACAAAGAGAAGCAACGGTTACGTCCGGAACACAAATGATTTCCGGTACTACTTTATATTCAGTAGATGCTGCAGGAAATTCTACTTCCGATGCTAATGATAGTGCTCAAATTATAGATATTGATAGTGCTGTTATGTCTAATAGCACTGGTGATTATTCTATGACAAAAATAGGTAGATCTACCTATTGGGATTATACAGTTAAAACTACTGAAGGAAGACCTGCTCAATATTATTTTGAAAGAACTATACTTCCTAAAGTTTATCTTTTTCCCGCAGCTGATGCTACTTATACTTTTAAATATTATGCATCTTTACGTATGACCGATATAAATGCTTATACTAAAAATGCGATGATACCTTTTCGTTTTTTGCCATGTTTGGTGGCGGGGTTATCATATTATGTTTCTATGAAATATGCGCCTGATAGAATTCAAATTTTAAAAGCTGTATATGATGAAGAGTTTAGTAGAGCTGCGGCAGCAGATGTAGAAAAAGCAAGTTATAGTATGGTGCCAAGACAAACTTTATATTTTGAATAGGAGATTAAATGGCTAAATATTCATCAGGTAGATTTGCTCTTAGAATTTCTGATAGATCAGGAATGGCTTTTCCTTATAATGAAATGGTTCAAGAATGGAATGGTTCGTGGGTTCATGTATCTGAATTTGAACCAAAACAACCTCAATTAGATCCAAGAAATCATCCTAGAGATTTTACAGCATTGCAACATGCTAAGCCTCAAATAGCTAATGCTAGAGTTTATGTTGGTAATAATACTGTAAGATCTCCTACAGGAAATGTAGTTTTATCTCCTGATTTAGATGTTTATGATGGAGTAGGAGACGGTACAGCAGTTAATTCATTTCAAACTCTTTTAGAGCCAGTTACTAATTACTACGCAAATGGTGTGGCCTATGCTGACACTCAAAGAAGCATGATGCCTCTTAGTGTGCAACAACCTCAACAAATGACAAGGTTGTTATCTCGCACAGGAAATGTTACAGTAAGCACATCATGACCGATTACTCAGATTTAAATGATAATGTAAGAAATTACACCGAAACAGATACAAATGTTTTATCTGACGCAATTATTAAACCTTTTATAGAATCTATTGAAGATCAGGTAATGAGAACAGTAGATTTAAATTATTACAGAAAATATGAGTATGCCACGTTAACCGTGGGAAACCCTTTTATGCCTCTCCCTAGTGATTGGCAAGCAACGAGATATTTGCAAATTTATGACGCTACTGCAAGTGAACCAAATAGAACTTACTTGCTTCAAAAAGATATTTCGTTTATGAATGAATATTGGCCTGATAGGACAGCAAATGCTACTCCTAAATATTACGCTATGTGGGATCAGGATACACACTATATAGCGCCAACCCCGAACGCTGCATTAACTGTAGAGATCGCCTACACGTACAAGCCTGATGGTTTATCAAGTACACAAACATCTACTTGGTTAAGTCAAAATGCTCCAAACGTGCTTTTATATGGTTGTATTTTACAAGCTCTTGGATACTTGAAAGGTCCAGCAGATATGATACAATATTATGATAAAATGTTTAACGAGTCTGTGCAGGCTCTCGCAACATATGAGATGGGGCGTGACCGTAGAGACGAATTTCGAGACGGCGTTATTCGTATCCCTCTCGAGTCAAGGAACCCATAGGAGATTATTATGGCAATAAATCAAGCTGTTTGTAACAGTTTTAAAGTGGAGATCCTGAAAGGCCTACATAACTTTACGGCTACGACAGGGAACACTTTTAAATTAGCGCTTTACGATTCAGAAGCAACATTAAGTAAATCAACAACAGTATTTCAACAAACTGATGAAGTAGGAGCTTCAGGCACTTACGCTGAAGGAGGAGGAGCATTAACTTCCGTAACACCAACATTATCTGGCGATACGGCTGTTTGTGACTTTGATCCGGATTTATCATTTACGAGTGCAACTATTTCGGCTCAAGCTGCTGTAATTTATAATAGTTCAACAGTATCAGGATTAACTACGAATGCTGCTGTTTGTGTTTTAGATTTTGGTGGAGTTAAATCTTCATCTGCTGGAACATTTACAATTACATTCCCTGCTGCTGAAGCAACTGCTGCAATTTTAAGAATCGCATAGGAGATAAATTATGGCTTCCGTCCAAGGATGGGGCCGTCTGACTTGGGGCTCAGGTGCATGGAATGAATATGCTCCTGTAGACGCTACAGGTGAAGGCCTCACGTCATCTACTGAAGATGTAACAGTTGTTACCTCCTCAGTTATTTCAGTTTCTCTTGATGAATTAACATCTACTGCTGGTGATGCCACAATCACTGGCGCTGTAATTGTAAATGCATCTGGAACTAATCTGGTTGCGACATGGCAACCTATAGGTACGTACATTGTACAGTCTGATTATATTTTCCCTATTACAGGCGACTATGCTACTTCTTATGAGGGCGATGTTACTACGACTGTAGAAATTAGAGCGGGATGGAATAGATCTAAAGATATTACTACAGGAGCTGCTATTGGTTGGGGAGATCAACAATGGGGTGCTTCTGGTGGATCTTATGCTGTTTCTCTTGATGAATTAACAGCTACAAGTGGAACGGGTTCTACCGTAACCACCGATCAAATTATAACTATTAGTGTTCCATCTCCTTATGAGTTAGAGAGTTCTATTGGTACATTTTCTATTACAGGAGATGCTGGAATAACTGTTGTAGCAGCTTCTGAACCAGAATTAGATGCTGATACTGGATCCGTTTCTATAGCTATTTCCCCAAAGGTTGAACCTGCAGGAATAGGAATGACTTCTGCTGAAGGAGATGTAGGAACATCTATTTTTGTTACAGGGGTTAGTGCTACTGCTAGCGAAGGGGATGTAACTCAAGAAACTACTTATTTAATTTCGGGACAGGAAGCCACTTCTTATGAAGGAACAGTAAATATTCAGACCGATGTGACCTTTACATTAACAGGAGTTTCTGCTACAAGTAGTACAGGAACATTAGGCGGGATCTTTTGGTCTGAAGTCGATGATTCTAACAGTTCTATGAGTTGGACAGAAGTTCACAAGGCTGCATAAAAGTTTTGACAAACTTTATAATAATCAATAAAACTTTATTAGGAGATTAAATGTCAACATATTCAACAGGTTTAAGAATAGAACTACAAACCACAGGAGCAAACTCAGGTACTTGGGGTACCATTACCAATAATAACTTTTCTCAAGTTTTTGAATTTGCTATTGCTGGAGTTTATGCAGTACCTGCTATTACAACTGGAACCTCAACAACTCTAACAAATGCTGATGGTCCTCAAACTCAAGCAGCCAATCAAGCTAGACAAAATACATTATTATTTAGTGGAACTGTATCGACAACTCATACTGTTCAATTCCCAGCTACTCAGAAGACATACGGAATTTACAATAATATTTCAGGCGGTGCAGACATATCTGCAAGGCTAGGAGCAACAGGTAATACCCTTACTATTACAAACGGTAAGTACCGTTTAGTTGCTACTGACGGGACAAATTGGTATGATATATTTTCTCTAGCTGGATTGGGTGAAACATGGGTAGAAAAAGATAATTCTGATTCTCCTTATACTGCTTCGGCAGGTGATAATATTTTTGTAGATTGTTCAGCAGCGGTTGTAACAGTCACTCTTCCTGCTTCTCCATCGATAGGGGATCAGGTAAAAATCGTAGACGGCACAGGTAGTGCTGCTACATATAACATTACAGTTGGTCGTAACTCTGAAAAAATTCAGGGGGCTGCCTCCGATTTAACAATTAGCACTAACAATGCTGGTATTTCTTTGGTATATTACGATTCAACTAATGGGTGGAGGTTGAAATATAACGACTAATGGCTAATTTACAGGATATAGTAAACAGAAGTGAAGTAGGCGCAATTAAGCCTTGGACAAAAACAACTGCTCCAGCAGGTTATTTATTATGTGATGGTGCAGCAGTTTCAAGAACAGATTATGCAGATTTATTTGCCGTAGTTTCTACAACTTATGGTGCAGGAAATGGATCAACAACTTTTAATGTTCCCGATCTTAAAGGAAAAATGCCTCAAGGGTATGAAAGTGGAAATTATGCTATGGCAGGAACTGGTGGTGCAAACACAGTAACTGTTTCTGTAACTAACAATCAGTCTGTAAATGCGGTCACAAGCACAGCAACAAGCACTCAATCAGTAACTATGACTGGGAATATTGATAATACTTCTTTAACAGAAGCTCAATTAGCAAGTCACGATCACGGTTCTGTTCTTACAGGAGATAACTATAGATCACAGATACAAGGAAATCCTGATGGAGCAAGGGTTACAGGTTTAACAGGAAATACTGGTAATGCTGGATCAGGAACAGCGCACAATCATGGACATAATTTATCAGGTACATTAACAGGTAATGTAAGTGTAACTAATTCAGGAGGAACATTATCAGGTACAGTAACGGCTGCTGGGACAAATTCATTTTCACCATATGTGGTGGTTAACTATATAATAAAGCATTAGGAGATATTAATGGCAACACAAATTGTAATAGGAAATGGAAGTTTTATTAAAATAGATGATTCTTTTCATATTAATTGGGCGGACAAAGGTAATGCTATGCCAGCTCTTCCTGATACAATTCATTTTGTTATTTGGAATGATTTAGTGGGTCAAAATGAAATTCAAAGTAAAGATGCTTCTACAGGTAATATGACGGGTAATACAGATTTAAATGCTACTAGCGATGCTGTAGGATCTACTACTGTTGCTGCTTTATTAACTTGGGGTGAAACAAGAAAAGGTCAGATAGAAGCTGCACAAGCCGCTTACGATACTGCTGTTGCAGATGATGAAGCTAATGGTACAAGTAATGCTGCTGGTAAAACTTGGATAGATTACGATTCCAACTATTCGTAAAACATATTTCTTATTTGTAATACTTTTCTTTTTTTTGGTCCTGTAATAGGACATACTTTATGTAATATATTATTTTTAATGGCTAATATAGAATTAGGTTTAGGTGTGCTTGCTAAAGGCATCCCTCTTTTTGTATCTATTAATGTTTCTCCTCCCCAATTTGGAAACCACTCGTCCATAATATAAAAAGAATAATTTAACGTAAAATGACCATCATCATGCCAATTAATTCCTGAAAATTTTTTATATTCATAATAATTAAAAGTAATTATTGAATTTAACTGATAGGGGATAAAAGGACAATCTATTAATGTTTGTATTATTTCTTCAAATAATGGATCTATGCATTTTTTTAATTTGCCTTTTTCATATTCAAGAATATTAAATTGTGAATGAATAACTTCATTCATTGTTATTTCATTATTTTCTTCGTATAAATTTTTTTTCCAATCTTTATGAGAGCTTATAGTATCTAAGTTAGAAAAATTAAAATTTGATATTTTTTTAAAATAATCTTTTTCTAAAAAATCTTCAATTATAATTGCACAGTCATCAATATTCGCAGCTATGTGCATTATTTAAAACTTTTTTTATACCAAAACATTTTTTTGTATTTATCTACCCACTCACTTTCTAAGATACGTAAAGTTTTACTATGAAGTTTTTCTACATAAAATCCTGCCCACATTTTCCATGATTCACGTTTAAAAGGAATTACTTGAACCATAGGTTCTCCCTTTTTTATTAAAAACTGTTTATCTCTTTTATGTAAAATAAAAGGAAAATTAATTGTATTTATATAATTATCTGTGTCTACTATTCCTGAAATAATTTCAAATCTAGGCTCTAATCTATTCATGGGTTTTATAAATAAACAACTATAACCAGGAGGAGTTTTAATTAACCACTTGTTATGAAACTTACCAGCATTGTCCCCTGTTGTTTTATGCCATTCTTTAGGAAGTTGCCTCCGATTATGAAAACCAAAATCATGTTGTTCTTTATTGGCGGGTGACACACAAAAATCAGTCTCTGTAGGATCAACTAAATAATCTTGATCAAAAGGTATAATATAACCTGCCGTTAAAGAATCTAAAAAAGGAATACATGTTTTAAGTGTAGCTTCATACATATTATTATTATTAAATCTTTCCAATTTTTTATATTCTTTAGGAATAAAATGAGATGCGGGTTTTGGACGAGGCCACACATCCAACATATCTTTATTAATGGCACAAAAAGTAATTTTTTTATCAAACATTATTTATTAGGAACTTTTTCTATAAAATTAAAAGACATTGATCGTCTTATATCTCCTTTATTTTTAACTTTAAAAGGCATAACACAATGTTGATGCTTTGCTTCAAATATATAAAACTCCCCTACTTTTGGTTCCATCCAAACAGTTCCCATACCTTCAACTGTAGTAAAACCTAAATCACCATCTTTAAATTTATGAGGATCTTTCACATCATTGACAAATTCAGGAACTTTTAAAAATAGAACTGTTGAAAATCCTGTTAAATCATGATGTGTGTGAGGAGGATTATATTCTCCTTCTTTCATATCATTTATCCAACAACTTAGAATTTCTAAAGGATATTTTTGAGGTATTAAACCCAATGTATCTATAGTATCATAATAATCATGCATAAAATCTACAATATATTTAGAAGCTTTAGTTAAGTGTAAAAAATTAGTAAATTCTAATTCGGAATCTAATCTACCTGCTAAACGATGACCAAAAGACCGAAGTTTTTGTTTTTCTATTTCATATCGTTTATTTAATTCATCAATAGCTTCCAGAGGTAAAGTATAGCGTTTAACTATTCTACCGAAAGCAAATGTTTCACTAATAAACTTATTTTTCATTTTTAAACCTTACCCAAAATTGAATACTAAATCTTTGTTCTAGAAAAGAAACATCTTTGTTACTTTCGGTATATAAAGGAGTAATAGCGTGTGGAATGTAAGCGGGAAAAACTACCATAAAATTATTCATGTTTTCAACTTCTATTAATTTTTTATCATAAAAAAGCATATTTCCTCCTTTTAAAGAACTAGCTTTATTTAGAATTAAATTAAAAGTAAATAAATTTGAATCATAAGTGTCTTTATGCCAATTATAATACCCTCCGTTATTATAAGAAATAACATGAATATTCCATTCCAATTCTCTTTTTAAAAATTCGTACATTTGATTTCCGTTATTTTCACTGTAAAAAAATAATCCTTGATGTACAAACCATTGATGTAAAGACTCTATAAATGAAGTATTATCTTTTGTTGTTTTATTGTGTAACCAAAAATCTACACCGCCGCACTTATCACTAAATAACTCTTCCTTTACTTCTTTATTGTGTCCATTTGGATAACCCCACTTTGGAACTTGAAAAACACTTCTGTTATTAAGAAGGTCTGTGTAAAGCTCTTCTACTTTCTGCTGTGGTAAAAAATTATCACAAGCTATAATATTTTCCGACAAGTTATAATATTTCATTCTTTTTTCTTCCTCTTTCATAACATAAATTTTATGTCAAGAAAACAATTATCATATTTTGATATTAATCAACTTGATTTAAATCGATGATGTGTTTAAATTAGATCTCACCCAAAATTTAAAAATCAGGAGATATTATGGAAAATCAAGAAGTATTGAAAGCTATAGCTACCCTTGCTGATAAAGTGAGTCGCTATCATGAACGTTTATTAACAGTAGAAAGAGAAAAGGAAAAATTAGAGAAAGCATTATCAGAACATTTAAAAGGGTGTAGTTGTCATAATACTTCTCATGAACAAGTAATATTAAATGGTAATTCTTCGGAAATGGAATGTGAAGCTTGTAGTGCCTAAGGTTTTTTAGAGGGCGCAATCATATCCGCTAGTCTTGGTGCAAAAATTTTGACATCTCTTCGGATATGTTCTTCCTTAGTTTCTGTTTCACTATTATCAATATCTTTTTGAACTTCTTCCTCTGATGAGTATTCATATCCTGTTTTCGTATTGGTAATAGTAGTTTCAGATCGACAACTCATTTTTGGTATTTCTCTACCATCATCTAATTTTACAGTTCCAAGTTGTTTAGCTTCTTCAACAATTTTAGGCATCCATTCTCCTTTTTAATTCTAGATTAAAACTTAATATAATTCTCTCTTCATTGGAATTATTTTCTTCTACTTCATGATTTAACCATGAAGGGAAAAAAAGTAAATCATTTGGTTTAGGATTCCATGAAACGCGGTGACTTGTGTGTATACTTTCCCCTCTCTTTTTTGGGGGTGATAATACCTCAGATTGGGGTCTAGGATCATGAAAAACAAGAGCCCCACTCTTTGGGGGTACTTGTAAATAAAAGACGCCTGAGAGATAATTATAAGGGTGATTGTGAAGACGATTACTGCTTCCTGGACCATTGACCACGGCCCACATACCTGTCATAGATGGAATCATATAATCTTCAACTGATAAATGATTCATTGCTTCTTGCGACAAATTAACAATTTCTGATTTTAATGTACTAAATTTCTCCTCTTCATGAAGGTAATCATGACTATGCCATCCTCCTTTGGTGCTTTTTCCCTTAATAGTTTGAGGTTCTTTTTGTTGTAAAGATTTAATCTCTTTTACAAGATCTTCGTACCCTGCCAAATTTATAGAGAAGACGGGGGTGATAAATAAAGAATGTAAATCGATTATAGATCTCCTTTTGTAATTTCTAAAGCAGATACTGTAACATGAACTTGGTTAGCAGCATTTGCTTGTAAGTATAATATATCACTTTCTTCTAAAACTAAAGGCTGAGTTAATAATTCTACGGTATTATTAGATGTAATACTTTTTTGATTATATAAGACAAAAGTGGATGAAGCACTGGTATCCGTCCATTTTAAATCGACTAAAGTAGCATTTGCTGAATCACTAGCTACTATAATTGACTTAACAAGAGCCGTTGTTGGAAATGTAGGGGCTGTACCTACGACACCTACAGAACCAGTAGGTACCGTATAAATAGCATTTAAATTGGTATTAACAACGTCATAACCAGCATTTACAAAATTATCAGCCAATGAACCAACTCCTTCCCGAAGACTCATCTTTTATATCTTGTGCATAAGAAGTATTAAGAGATAAAATTAATTGTTCTAATAATCTTATTATTTGATCAATTTGAGAAGGTTGATAATCGGGTGTTGCGTTTGGTAATCTTGTAATTGTTATTTTAGCCATTATCTTCTTCCATCTGGTCTAAGTTGTAGTTTCATTGATCCTAGTCTCCAGTTTGTTTCATCAACTACATCCGTAGCAAAATTTAATTTTACTGATCTTCCTCTTCCTCTTACATTAATTTTCTGCGTTGTGCTACTTACATTACCTGAAGTAGTTTGAGATGTAGTGGATTGAGGATAATCCTCTAAAGTCATAGTAATAGTTAATTCTTTTGATAAATTAGTAAAATCAGGAACAAATTTACTAACCGACATAAAGTTATCCCCATCACCAATTTCAATAGATCCTGACGTTAAGGATGCTGAAATAGCTGTGCCATCTGCTTTATTATTTCCTACTTCATGACTGTATATATAAGAAGCTCCCGCGGTTACTCCAATTGGGGTATCAGATACTCCTGTGCTTGTTGTAGCATTTGCTGTTAAACTTGCATTGTATTCGGTAGCAATTGTATTTTCATATGTATAATTAGCTAAATAAGTTGTTCTTCCCAAAGTAGTGGTATACCAAGTATTTTCCAAATAATTATAAACAACTACTCTATCTAGTTGGGTTGCACTCGCACTTGGGTAATACCATTGTATTTCATTAAACTCAGGATTAACACCGCATGCTATATCATTCTTATTCGTAAAACTTAAATCATCATAAACATAATCTTCTACAGAACATGGCATTTTTTTGACAACACCATCGTACATATAAAAAGCATCATCACCCATCCAGTAAGCTCTTCCGTTTACATCAATAGCTGCATGCTGTGCTATCAATCCGCAATTAGCGCCTAGTTGTCGTTGACCAAAAGTATAAGGCGTTCCAATAAATTGAATCCCGTGTAATGATGTATCTGTCCACACAAGAATTTGACCTGTTGATCTCACAGCTCCCACAATACGTGAACCATCCGCAATTCTAAGTGAACCTGCTTCATTCTCCGCAGTAGGAGCAAAAACTGTTAAACTTTCTCTATCTGCCCATCTAAAAAATAAATCATCTTGAGTTGCCGAATCAGTAACCGTGGTACACGTACCCCATAAAAATAAATGTCTTGTATCAGCAGAAACCAAATTAAACCGAGAAGCAACTGGTGCTGTTGCACCAAGACTCACGGCCCTTACGCTTAAACCTGATGAGGTATCCCATTTGTATGTTCCTCCATCTAAAACAGTAGCAACTAAATCTTCACCAAAATTATCTAAAGCCCAATTTCTTCCTAAAAGTGTTACACTAGAAGTAGAACGAGGTGTTCCCCAAGTACTAAGCCCCCATGTAGCTACACCCCAACCATACCCATATGTAGATGTAGCTGGTCCCACATTAATTTGATAACTTGCTGTAACAGAACCGCCACCAGCAGCCGTTGTCCCTGTTGCATTTGACGGAAAAGTAATGGTGTAACTATTAGCATCTATAATAGCAGTTATTTCAAATTCATTATTAAATTCTAATCCATCTACGGTATTAGTAGCGCTCCCATTATCAAATGTAACAAAATCTCCTGCAATAGCTCCGTGGCTCGCATCGGTAACTGTAACTCCTGCTCCTCCTGAAGTTGTCTCAAAAGGATTTGTTAAAGAAGCTGTTTCACGTATAGGTGTAACATCATGGACATCACCTTCAGAATACACATAAAGTTTTCTATCCGTTCCTAAAGCTAAATACCTTGTACCATTTAGGCTTATCCACGAATGAGTGTCTCTTACTACCCCGATGATAGTTTCATTAGGATTAGGTAGATATTCCCATCCTTTCCATCTTTCTGGTTTTCCGTAGTGAAATCGTACAAATTCAGAGTCAGTATATCGTCTCTGATCACCTGCCTCGTAAGGAGAGTCTTGTTTATCTACCCCAGGAAGAAATTTCAAATCTGTTAATTGCATGCTACCATATACTAAATTATTTATTAAAACTGTGCAATAATTGATATTCTCGGAATAGAGTCTTTTGCATTAAACAACAAAGGAGTATGCCACATACCTGATTTAAACAAAACTCCTCTATTTTTTTGAAATCCTATGTGGGTGTTTAACACATGTTTTTCGCCATTTTTTATATAAAACCCTGTCCCTTTATTAATATCAGTATGCCCATCTATATAAAGAACTAACTGATTTTCATATTTTCCCTCTGTTGATACATCTACATGAGGAAATGGGTCCACTTTTGTTGCCATAGTAAAAGACAAAAGATTAAACTTATTAATAGGAAACATAGTTTTAGCTTTTATGGTTTCTTTTATATTATTAGCAATAAAACCATCACAATCAATATTGTTACTATACCATACATGTTTTCCTTTAAGATCTTGGGACGAATAAGTATGATTCATGCTTTCCCATGTAATATTAGGAATTTCCTTTATTATTTCTAAAAAAATATTATTAGAAAGAAAGTTATCTATGACATGTAAATTAAAAGAATCCGATTTAAATGTCATTGTCGTGTGTGCATTGAAAAGCTACAGATATTCTCATAAGAGGGGAAATACGAGATACCGTAGCTCCTTTGTGGTATAAATAAGAAGGAAAAGCCACTGCTCTATTAGGCATCGGAAAAGCTCCTCCTGTAATTATTGAATGAGAACTATCATATAAAATAAATTCTCCACCCCATTCAATCTTCCACTCATTATGTAAAAAAAGTACAATTGTAATATCTTTATTATATGCATCATAAGTATCTTTATGAGCCGTTTGATCGGCTAAAGGAGGTCCTGCGTTAAAATGAATTCTACCAAGTTTTTGATTATATATTTTTTTAACTTGAAATCTTTCTTCTACGTTTTTCCATAAATTAAACATTATATTAGATTCATTAAATCTTCCTTCGGTAATTAATTTATTTATCTTTTGTTGATAAGAAAAGGCGCTCCACCCATAATTTAAATCCCCGTCATGTGAGTAATTTTTAAATTCCCAAATACCTTTATTTACTTCTTCATGGGCTAATTTAAAAATTGCTTCATCCACAACATTATCTTTTATTATTAATAAACTCATTTTGTTTTAAACTGGGTTCCTACATTACCTTTAAACACATATGTTCCGTGATGATTTAATCCACTAATAACATCAGCATAAACTTTTCCCCCTATTTTCTGCCATAATCTACAAAAAGCATAATCTTCAGACAAATATCTTTTTGTTTCAGGCTCAATCATTGTATCAAAAAATGCATAATTCCAATCCGAATTATCATGATAGTTAAACTGCGTATCGTGTGGTTGATTTAAATGTTGATCAGATTTAAATTTTAAATCAGGATAAGCTTTAGCCATTTTTTCAAACACTTGTCTCTTTATTAACATAAACCCTGTGGCCCCATCTACTACTTCTATAAAACCTTTTTTAACTTCAATATGTTCAGGGTTCTTAACATTTAAATTATATTCTAAAGAAGATGCATGAAGTTCATCTAAATCAACATCAGGATTAAGACTAATTTTCTTTTTTACTTTTCTCCAATCAATAGCTTTACGTGGATACACACCTGCTACTACATCTTCATCTAAATCTAACATTCTAAAAATAGTTTTTTCACTAAACCCAATATCAGCATCTATAAAAAGTAAATGTGTATAGTTCCCAGGATCATCCATAAATAATTGAACCAAAGTATTTCGAGCCCTAGTTATTAAAGACTCATTTCCAATAGTTCCAAATTGTAATTGAATATCATGTTTAGGAGCTTCGTTTACTAAACGTAAACAGCTTTTAAAATAATCGGCTGTAATCATCCCACCATAACAAGGTGTCCCTATAAAAATTTTAGTCTGCATCTTTGTAAAAAATATTAAGTGTATATCTGTTAGAGCTATCTCCAAAAGATTGTAAATCAGAATGAGGTATTTTCATTCCGTTAAAGAACAAAGCTCTATTCTCTATAAAACCTATATGCGAAGACAATTTATTGTCATGCATAAATCCTGTTCCGTTATTAAGAAGAGGTTCGCCTTTTACAAATAAAAGAAAATTTGCCACATTTCCTTTATCATGGTCAGTATGAAATAAAGGCTCTTTATTATTTTCTCTTAAATGAGCACTCACAGATATTGGCTCAAGGTTTCTATGAGGAAAAAAATAATCTTTTATTAATTTTAACAAAGGATCACTGTGAAAACTGTGAGGAAAAGTATGTCTCTGACCATAAACTTGACCTTCTGGGTTTTTTACTCCCCTATAATTTATTTTTTGAAATGTTTCTTGAAGAGATTCTAATGTTTCTGGTGTAAGAAAATCATCAACATACATGACAAACTTCGTGTTTTTATTATGTCTCACTATAGCTCACTTTCTAATAATTTAAATTTATCGTTTTCTGTAAAACCTTGTGTATCTTTCCCTATTACAAAATACCCTCTTCCACTTAATCTATCTCTTTGTAATAAGGGATAAGAATAGGTTCCTTTAGGATTATTAGTGAATATCATAACATCATGTTTTAAATTTTCTTTTACTAATTTAGCATCACATATAGTATTTTGATAAGAATCAAAGCTGTAATTTACATTTTCTATATTAAAATCATGAACACAAACTACGCCTTTATCAATAAAAGATAATTCATCTTTTAAAGGCCAATAATTAAGCCAATGAGCATCTAAAAAAAAGAAAGGAAAAGAATATTTTTTTATACTCCTTGAAATAAAGTTTTGACTAGAATCATGGTAAACATTAACATTGGAATATTTCTTTAATCTATATTGAGCAATGTGGCACCACTCTTTTTCCACTTCACATGTTTCAATAGGTAAATGAGAAAATGTTTTAGCTAAAAATTCTGTGGTATCCCCTGTATTGGTTCCAGTTTCTAAAATTACATCACATTTATAAAAATCAATAAGATAACAAACCTCTAAAGCATTATGAATATCTAAACTAAAAGGACCTCCTCCGTCAGACATATTAAGGGATAAACGAGGAGTATTATAAAAATTAAAAAATATTTTTTCTTCCATTTAATTATTTGGTATTATTTCTCTAAATTCATGATTTAAAATATTACTTTTTGTAAAATCAAATTTATCACATTTTTTATTACTTTTTGTTATCTCTACTAATATTTCATAACAAATTTTTCCATACTCATTGCAAAATTTAGGAGAGCTACAAACAAAAATATAATCAAACTTCTCTAAAATTACCTCCTCTATGTTATGTGATACGATTATTGCATCATCGTCATATGTGGGATTTTGATGTACTGACTCATAATTAGCTAACCAATATGCTGATTTTATGAAATTAGGTTTGTTCATGTAGTAACCTAACCAATTAGATGAGTTAAAACCATTTTTTAGTGTTGGACAAAGACCAAATATATCATGATGATGATCAATATTAACAATGTCTATTGTGTGTCCTTTACGCCACAATGGATCTAACACGTTAAATATATTTGCATGTATTTGTGAAAATGTAATTTGTTTAAGATCTACCTTATCAACATATTTAAGGTACATTTTTACTAAGTCTTTTAAATTATCAGTTGTTATAACATAGTCACAATCTATAGATAAAATATTTAATTTATCTTGTTGCATATCTTTTATACCCCTATCCAGTTAGCCATTGCATATCGAGGACCAGAATTCCCTGCAAATAAAAGCGGGCTATGATAAATAGTGGAATCAAAAAATATTGCTCTATTTTCTTTAAACCCTATATGGGTGTGAAGAGTAAGCCCTTCTTTCTCTTTTTCATAAAAACCTGTTCCATTATTTATAAGCTTATCACCTACTAAATAAATTAAACAATTGTGTTGCGTAGCATGATCAGTATGAGGAATAGGAGGTGTATTAGGAAAGCTTAAAAGATATGTAGATTGTATACTTTTAATTTTTTTAAGATGAAAATAGTGAGCACATTTTTTAATTACTTCTTTTACTACAAGAGCATCCTCTTCTAGAGGACAATGATGCCAATTTCTTTGTTGTTCATTGTGTTCTCCTCCTGATTGATTTATATCATTATATCTAGAATTAAATTGTAAAGTAACCACTTCAGATTGTAGCTGCCCAAAAAATTCATTATCAAAAAAATTATCTTGAACGTAAATATTATTCATGATCAAAAATTTCAATATTAGCTGACATTATTATTCTTGTTTGACCACTTTGACCATGCATTGCTTGTCTGTTATTTCCGTTATGAAAAAGATTATGAGGAAAAACTATAAATTTTCCTACTTCTGATTTGACCAACACTTCAGGAACCGTTGATGTCAAGTTAGGTGAATAAAAATTAGTACCACCATTTTGAGTTAAATAGAAAACACTAGCAAAGTTATTTCTTACTCGTTTAGTGTCATTAAAATTGCCGTGCAAGTGTGTATCATGAAGAACATTTTTTCCATAAAAAGCTGTCCAATAGTTTGTTATTGAAAAAATTTTATTTTGACTTCCAAAAAAATTTCCTACTTGCATCATTAATTTTTCAAACTCAAATATTCTAATTGGATTTCTAAAGTCAGTAATATATTCAGAATCTTTACCCAGATTTCCATGATTGGAAAAAACATCGCTTCTTTTTTTAATTTCTTTTTTCTTAGATAATACTTCATCAATTAAAGGTTGCACTTCGGGAATGCCAAATTGAAAAGTTTTTATTTCTGTGGGGAATACATTTTCACTACCTGATAACATAACTAACCTCCAAATATTCTATTTTCTTTATCCATCCTTTAGGAATAGCAATAGCACCACCACCTGTAATGTCCTCTTTGTCTTTGCTGTAAGATCTCATAATAACTATTTTCTCATCATTATTAATTACCATCCATCCTACTTCTTGGCAGATAGCTAAGTGTGCATTTAATACATCTTTTATATCAAGCCACCCGGTTTCTGTATCACGAGCATCCACCCACGTCACACGGACCATTGGTGTTTTTTCTATTTTAAAGTTTTCCATGCTATTGTATGCCTCATTTCATTAGATAAATTTTTAGCAGCCTTATGTAATAGTCTTGCATTAAAAATAAGAAGCCTATTAGTTTTATATTCAATTTTAGTTCCATCTTTAAATACTGTAGATCCTTTATCTTTTTCTACCTCATCTGGATAAAATAAAAATGTATAGTCTCCGTCATCACAATGAAACTCCCCCTCTATTCCTGGAGGATAGCAATTCACATAAGATCTTAATAATTTATAAGGAAGAGAATATTTTTGTAAAAAAAGCTTAAATAAAAAATTATGAGATAAGTAAGAAGTGGTGGTACAATTAAAAAAGCTATCTATCCCTTGATTTGACCTACCTTTTTCCCAACGCATTAATTCCATTTCTCTTCTAATAAAATTTAATAAATCATTACTTAAAACGTCATCAAAAATTTTAGTGTTCATTTAGTTTGCTTTCATAATCAACATAAAAATTAACAGCCATTGTAACTCTAGTTTTATTTGTTGTATTAGCACTAACAGAATGATGAAGTGACCCATCAAAAAAAATAACTGTTCCGTTCTTCGCTTTTACTTCCTTTAAATTACTAAAATTACTTGTTACATCTCCTTTTTTAATAAAAACTAAATTACAATCATCGTGAAAGAAAAACTTTCCGTTCGTCTCTTCAATATCTACAAATAATACTACAGATAAGTAATTTCCGTGTTTGTGGGGTTGGGCGTACTCATTTTTTTTATACCAATTAATCCAACAATTTTCCACATCAAGCCTAGGAATATCGTAACCTTCATTTTTAATAAATTCACTAATATGGTTTTTTATTTCTTTACAAAGACTATCTAAAATAGGGTATCTGATATGTGAATTCCATGCCGTTCTTTTACCCACTACATTACATTGGTCATCAGGTACGGTGCTTTGGCCATGAATATTTTTATTCTCTTCTACTAAAATAATTTGTTCTATTTTCTTTTTCCAAGAATCAAAATCTGGTAATTGAAAATGAAATACTTCATGAGTAAAAATAGGAAGTCTTTCTATAATCATTTCTTATTTTCTTTTAAATGAAAATTAAACGACATAGAGCGTCTCACATCCCCTTTGTTTTTAACTTTAAATGGCATTACTTGATGTTGGTGTTTAGCTTCAAAAATAAAAAAGTTTCCTACTGCAGGATCAACCCACTGACACCCTTGACCATCAATACATGTAAAAGCAAGTTTACCATCTTTAAATTTATGAGGAGATTGTTCAATATCATTTATTAATTCAGGAATTTTTAAAAATAATACCGTGGAATATCCAATAGAATTAAAATGTGTATGAGGTGGGTTATATTCATTTTCATACATATCATTAATCCAACAACTGCTTATAGCTAATTCGCCACTTGAATTTGGATCAACTAATTTAAAAGCAACTAAATTATTCATATAATCATTCATACATTCAACAATACTTGGGTATATTTTGGTTTTTTTTAAAAACTCTGTAAATCCTAACTCGGAGTTTAATCGTCCCGCTAAACTATGAGCGTGACTACCTAAATTATTTTTTTCCATTTCATAAAGAGTATTTATGTCATCCACTTCATCTAAGGGGAGTTCATATGCTTTAACTACTCTTCCGTGAATAGTAGTATAATTATTAAATTTCATTTTTTCTTATTATAGAATTCTTTTCTTTTCGCTGTTTCGGCATTTCCTACTTGAGGGTCACCTTCTTTTTTTATTAACTGAAGATTAAAAGATACCGATCTTCTCTCTTCATTTTGTGTTCTAAAAGGATAAACCCCGTGTGCTAACCAATGAGGAAACAAAAATATATCACCTACTGTTGGAGAGTGTTGAAATTTATGACCGCTAAATGTAGCGGCTTGACCATTAAACCACGTAATATCACCTACTGTGGGGTAATGATCTTCTCGTGCATATTCTTCTGGTAAACTTTTAGGAACTCGTAAATAAAAAACTCCGGATAATTGTCCCTCGTGTATATGAAAAGGATTAAAGTCTCCTGCCCACTGGCTCACGGCCCACATAGATTCAATAACCATTTGACCTACAAACTCAGGACTAATAGTTTCATTCGCTGGAGGAATAGAAAGATAAGATTTAACCATCTCCCCCATTAAATGTATCATAGGTTGCGCTTCTTCCCCTCCCAACCACTCAGGATCAAAACGTGTTTCTTGTTTTACATTACCTGCTAAATGCGGTGCATGATCAAATTTTTTTGAATATTCTTTATCATTAAACATTTCAGATGCTTTATTATCCATTAGTTTAACTAAAAAATCAGGCATCTTTCCTTTAACAATAGTAGGACCAAAAGGTCTAATAGCTTCAAATTTTAATACTTCCTCTTTCTTCTTTGCCATAACTTCCTTTCTACTTGCAAATATGTATTGTCATATAGCAATAATTTGCCTATAAATATACAATTAAATAGGCTTATAATCAAGGCCAGCCTCCTTGCATTTTGAACAATATCATGAATTGCTAAGGAGTACATGTTAAAATCAGTTTTTAGACGACTACGTAAAGGAATAAGAGACATAGGAAGCTTTGCTCAAGATAATCCTTTAATTACAGCAGGAGCAGCAGCATTTGGTTTACCCACTTTATTTGGTGGAACTGCTGGGGGAGGTTTTAATCTTTTTGATTTAGTACGATCGGGGATTGGTACTCTTGGAAAAAAAGGAGTTTATGATACCGCTTTAGGAAAGATGGTAGGAGGAACAGATCCTAGTGGATTACTAGGTATAGGAGCAGATATTTGGGGAGATATGTCAGGCAAAGATAAAGCTGGCATAGGTTTAGGTCTATTAAATACTTATTTAGCTAAAAGACAATTTGATCAAGAAAAAGCAGACGCTCTTAGACGAGAAAAAGAAATGAGAGACCGTTATGATTTAGTTTCTCGAAAATTTGGAACTTATGATGACCCTCAATTTACAGGGGGAACACCTTTTGTAGAAGACATGATTAGAGGGACAGTTTACGATCCTAAAACAGATAAATATTATGATTATCATGACCGCGATACAGATACGTATGGTTTTTTTGAAGAAGATGAAGAAGGAAGAATAATACCTAGAGCTTCTGGTGGTATAGCTCAATTAAATGTGGGTGGACATCCAGATAATACTATGCATTTTAAAATTCCTGCTCGCCGTGCAACAGGCGGTATAATGGATGAAATGATTTCAGAACAAATATTTGATCCTCGTATGAGTGGAAATCAAATGATGAAAGAAATAGAAAAGAATCCAGGTATAACAGAATTTTTTCCTCCAAAGTTTGGAGAAATAAGAGGACCAGGTGGTCCTAAAGATGATAAGATTCCAGCAATGTTAAGTGACGGTGAATTTGTAATGACAGCTAAAGCAGTTGATAATGCAGGCGGACCAAAAGCAATGTACGGTTTAATGAATGCATTAGACCCTGAATCTTCTAAAGGAAAAGGTATTATCTAATGGCTATACAATATGGATTTGCACAACCACCTGCGTATATAGAAGAGTGGCAACGTAACCTTTTACAAGGCGCTTACGATAAAACAAAATTACCCGATCCTGCTGGTATTCCTAAACAAGGAATTATTGGTTTTCAACCATTACAAACAGGCGCAATAACAGGTACGGCAGGATTATATGGTATAGATCCTACTACAGGATTACCAACAGGAACAGGTGCTGCTTTTGATCCATATTTTGCAACAGCTCAACAAGCTATTGGCACTGGATTACAAGGAATAGGTGCTGGCCAAACAACAACTGCAATGGGTATTCCTTCGCTGCAAGCAGCGCAGGCACAATATGATCCCTCAAAAAGTAATTACCAACAATTTTTTAATCAGTATCAAGCAGATGTTACTAAAGAAGCTCTTAAACAAATGGATGAGCAAGCAGCTCTTCAAAAAAATCAACTTCAAGATCAAGCGCAACGAGCAGGTGCTTTCGGAGGATCTCGAATGGCTGTACAAGAAGCGGAACTTGATAAAAATATTTTAGACATTAAATCACGTCGGATCTTTCAAGATTTGGCACAAAACTTTCAACAAGCTCAAGATAAAGCTATTGGTACTTTTGAATCAGGCGCTGGTAGACGTCTTCAAGCAGCACCACTCTTTGGTCAATTAGGCGCAGGACAAGCTAATCTTGGTGCCCAAACTGCTCAACTAGGAGCCCAAGCGGCAGGTCTGGGAGCACAGCAATTTGGAATGCAACAACAAGGACTTGGATCATTATTTACTTTAGGTGGGGCACAACAAGCGCAACAACAACAGGTAGAAAACGAATTATTTAGAAGAGCCGTAGAACAACAGCAAGAGCCATATAAACGAATGGGCTTCTTCTCTGATGTTATGCAAGGTATTCCATCTTATCAACAAACTATGCAACAAAAAACAGGTGCATATACTAATCCTTTACTTGGAGCAATTGGTGCAGGCCTTGGTACTTACGGTATTTTATCAGGACAAGGCGGAACAGGTGCTTTTGGTATGGGATCTTAGGAGGATAAATGGCAGATGAAAAAGAAACAGTAGATATTTTTGATATGGCATCTGAGGAGTTTAACTTCGGAGAAGTACCTACACTTGTAACAAAAGATCCAATGTCATATTTTCAAGATTTATTGGTTACAGAAGCTGATTATCCTAAAACACCAACACTTAGCGATGCAGAAATCGAAGCTTTATACGCGCCTTCTGATTATAGTGGTCAAAAAAAATTAGCATTAGCTCAATTTGGTTTTGGATTAATGAGACCAACTGAAGATGGTAGAATAGGTGCAGCATTAGCTCCTGCAGGAGAAGCATTAGCTGGGAACTTAGCTAAAATACAACAAGCGCAAATGGCAGAAGCAAGAGCTAATCGTAAAGGTATGCTAACAGCCAAGATGCAACAAAGAGCAGCCGAGCTAGCGGATAAAAAAGCCATAATGGATATTAACCGAGGTGTAAGAACAAGCGTGGCTAATGCCCTTTATAATAAAGATATTGCAACAGATGCCGCATCCATGAAAGCTTATACGGATGGATTTAAATCAGCTAAATTAAAAGAAGTAGATTGGAGAGTAGAGCAACTTACACCTAAAAAAGGACAGTTTAGATTACCTGACGGACAAGGTGGATATGGTGAACCGTTTGTAGGGTATACTATTAATGTTCCAGGAGAAGGTCCTCAATTTTACAAACCTACAGCAGAAATAGATGCTACAACAGGGCTACCTAAAATGGAACTTATTGTTAATCCAGAAGGTATTCAAGAAATGTCAACTTCTATGACAGGAGCACCTGGTGATTTTAAAATGAAAGGTGTATCTCAAGCTTTGGATATTAAAAGTCAGTTAGACACATATGATAGAAATATTATGTATCTAAGTGATTTAAGAAATTCTATTGGATCTAATAAACTTCGTGCAGGTTTTCTTGCAGGGTTAAAATTAAAAGGGCAAGATTTTGCTAGTATTATGAGTGATGCTCTTGGAGGAACATATAATGATTTTTTTAAGGAAGGAAATGAAAATTTAGGAATTGCACCTAATACAAAATTTCAACCTATATCTGCTACTATAGATGCTTATTTAAATGATCCTAAGACACAAGAACAAATTAATGCGGGTATAATTAGAGAAGAAGATATTGAAGCATTAAGAAATTTACAAAGCACTTTTACTCAGATAGCTGCAACGGGAAAAGGACAACTTGATGCTGATGTTACTGGTACAGGAGGTAATGTTGTTTATGGACAAGAAGCATACTTTGGTAATGGCTTTAATCCTATATTTGAAAGTGCAACCGAACAAGATAAAATTATGACACGACTAAAGTGGTTTGATAAAGATTTACCTTTGAACCAAGCAAGAGCAAATGCAATCATCTATGCTATTGCAAGAGCACGTAAATCATCAGGTCGACTAAACTTAGATGATATTGAACGTGCTGCTCAAGATTTAAACTTATATGGTTTTACGTCTGCAGCTTCTGTTATTACAAAATTAGAATTTTTAGAAAACGATTTACGTATGGCTCGTAATGCTGCCTATAATAGTTTAGCTGTTATTCCTGGATTTACACCCGTGTTTGAAAAAATGAAAGAGTTAGGATACGGCACTATTGATTTTGAAAGATTAAGAGGATCAGCAGATGCTACCCCTATTGGAGGACAAGCTCCTATTAACTTTACCTTTACCGTTCAAGAAGACGGTTCATTAACACAGGGACCATAATGGCTAACGTAACTTTAGATTTATCACAATTTGGCATTGAAGGTGTGGGTAATGTTACACTTCAAAACATTCAAGAAACCGTAGAAGGAAAAGGCATTGATCAGTTTCCTCGTAATGACCAAGAACGTGCATATGTTAAACAAGTTTTAGAACAAGTACAAACGTATAAAAAAGCACAAACAAATGTTCCTGAAAGCATGAGAGATGCTTTAGCAGATTATGAAAAAAGAATACAAATGGAACAAGCACGGATTCAAGATCCTATAGGTACATATCTAGCCGGAGTAAAAAAAGAAGCACAAACAGGACCAGGGCTAATGGAAGGTCTTAGTGAATTTAAAAACATTTTGCCAGGAGGACAACCTTTTGATCTAGATAAATCCTTAGAGGGAATAATTAATTTTGGTCAACGTGTTCTCATAGGAGATAATCCAAAAGCTCAATTTGGAGATATAGCTGTTATCGGTTCTGACGTTGCAGCTATAAAATTATTAGCGAAAAATAATTCATTAGCCTCTCAGCGTATGGACAGCGCTCTTATTTCTAATGCAGTAAAAAATAATCCTGCTTATGCAGCAGGAGCTTTAACAGGAATGAATGTATTTGCACGAGGGACAGCAAATGAAACATATGATATGTTAAATCAACTGACTCGTTATTTGTATGATATTCCTAATCCTGAAGAAGCAATACGAAAAAATCAACAATTAAGAGACATATATGACATGCGTAATGAATTATTATGGTCAGGTGGCGCAGTTGGTTTGTCTAATTTGTTTCCTTACATTAAAAATGCATGGGGTAAAAGACTTTTAGGCGTTACGGAAGATTCTAAAGCTTTAATGAAAAAAGCGGAACAAGCAAATGTTCCGATGAATGTATTTTCTGTTACCGAATCAGGAATTGTAAAAGGTTCTGGTAAAGTTATAGGTTTATTTCCTTTTGTTGCAACTAAAGCAAGAGAAGTACAAAATGCACAACAAGTAGCTATTGCTAATCATATCAATAAAACACTTAATAATTTTTCTCCAATAGGATTATTAAATGATGCAGGTCTTTTAGCAGATAAAGCTTTTAGAGAAGGTATACAAAACTTTGAAAACACAAAAACTATTTTATACGATCAAGCAATGGACATTGCTACAACAGGATTAAAAGGAGAAAAATTTATTCCTACAGCTTTAATAAAAGAAGAAGCAGCTAAATTAGCAGCGCGTTTTAATAGAGATACGTCAAAAGTTATGGTTGACTTTGATGTTAAGAATAGAGGGTATTCTGAGAGTGTGTCTTTTCAAGATTTAGTTTCTAATATTAGTAGTTCAATGAAAGAAAAGAGACAGCTCTATGATGTTCTTCCTGCATTAGCTAATATGAAAGATGATTATATCAGCGGGGAACAGTTTATTAGTTTACAAACAGCATTAAACGATCTTTTACGTGAAGGGGAAAGATTGCAAATGGGATCAAATGTAGCAAGTTACATTAAACCATTTACTAATGCGATGATTACATCTCTTGATGATTTTAATAATTATAAAGTATTAGAAGACGTGCCCAAAGATAAACTTAAAAAAGAATTTGCGGCAGCTCTTGATTTAGCAAATAACTTTTTCTTTGAAAATAAAGATACATTAAAAGGTAGAACAGGTCAGGTATTAAGTTTAGTCGATAGAAATATTACTAAAGCCGGAGCAGAAGCTGCACCTGGATTTATTACAGCTGACATGGTAGCGGAAATGTTACTTGATAGTAAAGCGATGAATGCTCCTATGGCAATAAGAGAAATGAAAAAAGCTTTAGGTACAACTAAAGTAATGATTGATGGAAAAGAACAAACTGTTGATGTTTTCAACACTATCGCAAAATCTGTTCTTGATAATAAAATTAGAAAAGCAACAAGATATATTAGTGGCTCAGTGCCCGCGGCCCCTGGAGAAGGATTAATAGGTGGTGTAGAAAAAAGAAGTATTGGTCAAATGATAAGCGGAGCAGAAGCAGCTACTGACTGGGGAAAAACAAAAAAGAATTTTAATATTCCAATTTTAGATGTGGAAAGAATGCAAGAAATATTTGGTATGGGTGTTAATGGTAATCCTAATGCAATGGCTGGTATGAAAGAAATACTAGGAGAAAAAACATTTCAAAAATTAGAAGATGTTTTAGAACTAGCAGGAACGGTTCAACAAACGAGTTTTGGTGATGTTTCTGATTTCGTTAAACGTCGTGGTTTCTTAGGTGGTGCTAACGCTGTAACAAATTTAATTACTGGTGGTATGATTGCATCTAATCCATTTGGAAACGTAGGTCTTATGTTAATGGCTCGTTATGGTATGTCTACTTTAGCTGATCCTAAATTTTTGGAAGGTGTAGCTACACTTTTAAATCCAACTGTTGAAACTTTAGCTAAAAGAAATGCTTTGATGACATTAGGTCGTATGCGATGGGATGATATTAGAGGAGAAGACCAAGTAAATCAATTACCAGCAGAATTATTAGAAGATTTTGATCCAGGTAATCCAATGGATGTTATGCAGTATTTATTATTTACAGATAATCAATCAGCCTTTCCTGGAAGTGAAAGATTAAGAATTGAATCTAATGATGACGGAATGACTACAGGAGTTGAAATAACAAAAGCACACTCAGAACCAATTTTTAGTGAAGACGGTCAAAAAGCTGGTGAAGCATTATCCGAACAAGAAGTAGTAATGTCTGATGCAGCACCTAAAGTAGCACAAGATCCTTTCTTAAATGTTGATTTTGAATCAATGCAAGAAACAATACCCGCAGCAGGAGCATCCGCTCCTTTATCGGAAGAACAACGTATAGCATTAGCAGGTGGAGATTTAGATGAAGCCATTGCTATGGGAAGTAGGAGATTATAATGCCTGGACATTTTGGTGCACATGAAGATTGGGATCCACAAACTGGTGTAGGAACATCAGGATATACAGGGTCAGGAGAACACGCCGGAGGTCACGGAAATACCGGTGAAGATATAGGAAAAGATTTAGATGCTCTGTTAAATAAAAACGAACAAACACAAGCCGCTGATAATGCTCTTCAAGATTTAATAAATAAAAAAAATCTTTATCAATATTTATGGCTAGATCCTAAGGATCCTAGAAATGAATATCAAAAAATGATGCATGCCCTTATGACAGGCGGCACATATACTTCTCCTGGGGGAGTACTTCCTTCTGGTATAATGGGTTTGCCTCAAGGTATGACTCAAGGACAGATAATTCCTGGAATGACCGTAACAGGAAGTGATTTAACTTCCGCAGCATATGATAAAAAATTTCCATTATCTTTTAATCGTTTTATGGCCGACAAGCTCCCTGGAGCTTTATCAAATACTTGGTGGGGGAAAATTTTAGGAGGAGGTAAAAAAGGTAATGTAGCACCTGGAACAGGTGGAACAGGTATTATGGAATTGCCAGGACAAATATGGAATAATATTAAAAATCAATTTAATAGTACTCAAAAACAAAACATTAATACTATTGGGTTTGAAAGTAATAATTTACCAGGAGGGACGGATTGGCATCCTGGAGCAGGAGGTATTGCAGGTGTTACTAATACGTTTAGTAAATATTCACCAATGACCTATAACCAATATAAACAAAATCAATTAGCTGGATTAGATGATAGTGCAGTAAGTTTAGATGAAAATCCTTATCCTGTTGGATCAGTTAAATATACCCAAAAACAAATTGAACTTATGAAAGATAAATATGGGAGCGATGCCGGCTATGATTTTTTTGATGATAGAGTTGATGTAAAAGAAGAACTTGGTAAAATAGCAGGTCAGTTTAATCTTGAGGATGTTTCCGATACTTTAAATATAACAGGTATAGAAGACCCTAAAGCAAATGAAGACGAAGGTGTAGTTATGCCTTATGGTTATCCTGGATTAAATTTACCTAGAACACGAACTTTTCCTGATAATCGTTTAGCTGGAATGGAAGGGTATCCTAAAGTACAAACAGGAGTAAAATATGATGCACCGTTAGGTCAAGGAGGAGAATTTAATTTTAATGAGTATGCACCTTCTACATTTAATAATCCAAATTATGATTATGGGAATGTTTTTAGTGAAAATATAGCTCAAGATCCTAATACATGGTTACCAGGAACTTTTCCTGGATTAGAACCCGAGCCTTTTCATAACGGAGGTTATTTAAAACAATATGATGATGGTGGATATGCCAAAATGTCTACTTTTGAAAAATTAAAAATGATGGCGGATAATTATGGACAACAGTCTTAAAAATATTATTTGGGTGGGATTAATCTTAGTAACCGCAGGAGCGACCTACGGAATGATGTCAACCAGACTACAAGCAGTTGAATCAAAACAAATGCAATTAGAACAAATAATATTATCAGACATACCAGAAATAAAAGAACGAGTGATAAGACTTGAAGTGTTGCTCGAAAGAGCATTAGCTGAATAAAATCTTTTTAGGGTCCTCACCCATAACTTGACTAGCCAAATCTATCTTATTATTCAATGCTTTAACAATCTTTTCATCTATAGTATGCTCAGCCATTAAATCAACATATGTCACTTTACTGGTTTGTCCTATTCTATGCGCTCGGTCTTCTGATTGTAACCTTACTTCTAATGAGTAATCGTTAGAGTAATACACAACAGTGTGAGAAGAAGTAA
>VTLG01004220.1_pt1 | contig 30636 bp, 19 predicted proteins | sample 4694571 | NCBI WGS metagenome assembly VTLG01 (sample SAMN12604809, study PRJNA352737) | marine metagenome | biome: ENVO:00000447; feature: ENVO:00000209|ENVO:00000569|ENVO:01000036; material: ENVO:00002151; isolation source: viral sequences binned using virsorter ...
TGGTTGAGCCTTTTGAAATTCCTCGTTCTTGGTCTCGTATTAGGGCTGCAGACTATGGTTACTCTAGCCCTTCTTGTGTACTTTGGGGTGCAATCGATTTTGATGGTAATCTTTGGATATATAGAGAGCTATATGGTAAAGGATTCACAGGGGAGCAGTTAGCTGAAAGAATACTTGAGCTTGAATATGATGATCCGACAATCCAGACTGCTGTTTTGGATGAGTCCTGTTTTAGCAGAACTGGTCATGGGCTTAGTATTGCTGAGTCTATGAATAGATTGAATTTAAGATTTATGGCTTCTAACCGAGATAGGTTAGCAGGCAAGATAGAGATGCATAAACGATTAGGTGATAATGATATGGAAGAACCACGTTTACGTATCTTTAATAATTGTAAGCATTTAATTAGAACTCTGCCTACATTACCTCTAAGTAAAACAAACCCAGAGGATGTAGATACAAAAGCAGATGATCATGCTTATGATGCATTGAGGTATATGTGTATGACAAGATTAGTGAACAGTCCTTACTATCATCCTAGGTTTAGAAAACCTAGAGAGTTTGATAAGTATGTTCCTAACGATCCAGTGTTTGGGTATTAAAAATGAGTGCAAAAGGTTCTAAAGCAAAACCAAAAAAATTAGATTATTTTTCTTATGCAGAGTTTTTAGAAAATCCTAAAAACCCTAAAGGAGCACCTTTAACGTCTAGGCAAAATATAGTAATTAGAGATTTAAATAATAGAATAACAGATATTGGGTATAGAAATATAGAAAATGTAGTAGCATATAGTGTAGAAAACCCATTTAATACACCTGCAATATTAGAAGAAGTTATAGAGAAAGCATATAAAATAGATAAAACAAAAGGTTTATTTTTTGATTTACTATATGCTACAGGATCAAGAATAGGTGATGTTGTTGATCCTAAAAATCCAGATAAAAAAATTAAAGGTCTAAGAGTAGGGGATATTGATTTTAAGAACAACATGGTTATGTTTAGAGGTGCTAAAAGACAATTAATGAGAGTAACACCTTTACCTGAATATATAATAGAAAGTTTAAAAGAGTACATACAAACAAATGGATTAACTGAAGAAGGGTTTTTGTTTCCTGCTCAGTCAAGTAAATTAGCAGGAGAGCCTGCAAGCCAAGACCCTTTTAGAAATATGTTTAATGAATTATTTGAAGAAACTTTACAAAAAAACGGCTTAACAAGACCTAAAGGGTATAGTGTCCATGATGCTTTTAGAGATGGGTACATTGAAAGATTTTTAGCTATACAGGATGGTGTAGATGTTCAATTTAAAAAACTAGTGACTGGACAACTTGTAGGACATACAGACGCTAATGTTACTTGGGATGCGTATATGAGTAAGATGGATGGTAAAGAAAGAATAACTCCTGTAACTAAAAAGTCTGCACAGATATTATCTGCTATTGAAAGGTATAATTTTATATTTGATGCTATTGGTAATATTAAACCTGACTTTGATCGTAATGCACCAAAATCAAAAACAAAACCAAGAAAAAAAAGAACATATGAAACAGAAACTAAACCTATCATAGAGCCTTCTCCTGAAGAAATACAAATGCAAGAAATAGAACAAAAGAGAGCAGTTTTTCCTGGTCAAGAGATAGAAAAAGTTCCTTTTGGTCAAGAAGAAGAGCTGTTAGAAAAAACAATATATACTGATAAGGACTATCAAAAAAGGTATAGGCAATTAGAAAGAGGCGGTAAAGGGGTAGGTTATGTTATAGGTAAAATGAATACAAGTAATGCTGAAGCCGCAGTAAATTTATTAAATTTAGAAAATAAAGTAATATTAAATTTAACAGACGATTTGACTGTAGATAATGCTAAGTTAGTTATTGGTGAATTATTAGAAAAAGCTAACTATAATAATTATTGGGATGCCTCTTCTGAAAAAATTAATGATTTACTTAATCGTTCTATGTCTTTTGAATATAATCCAAATGATTTAATGGACACTAAACCTGATGTTGTACGTAAAACTGTCGATAAAGATATTAGAAAATCTATGCCAGGTGCAGGTAGATTCGTTACAGATGAGACTAATTGGTTTTCTAATAGAGGTTTAGATGAATTAGTTGATCCTAAACTACGTGTAGGAGGTGTTAATCCTAAGATAACCTTAGATAGAGAAGTGTTAAGACAAATACTATTACAAATGGAAGAAAATTCATTTAAAAATGTTATAGCCAATAAGTTGTTAGCACAGTTACAACATTTTAATTTACCAGAAAATATAAAAAAATTACCTGCTCAAGAACAATTACAGGAAACACAAAAAATATTTAAAACAGCTTTACGTAAAGTAGCTTCAGAAAATCCACAACTGTTTGCAGGATTAAGCAAACAGCAAGTAGGAGATGTTTTAGCAGAAGTAAATAGTTTAATAACCGCTTCTAATAGTGCTGTACAAAGAGTGGAGTTTTCTTCTCTCGCTGTTGGTGATTTAAAAAAGATAGTACAAAATAATCCACAAGCATTTCCTGAAATAGTAGAAATGGCAGGTAAATATGGTGAAGATTTTATAACTAGAGCACGTTTAGAACCTTATATACAGTTTTTAGCCCAAAACGATGTTCTACCTAAAAATACATACATAGCAGGTATATCTCAAAACTGGGGCGTACAGTATGAAAAGTCATTAAAACAACAATCAAAAACTTTACTAGGACCAAACTTTACTCCTGAAGGCTTACCAGAAAAAACTACATATAAATGGTTATTCGATTTACGAACAAACTATTGGGATGATATTGCAGAAGAATTATTTAATGGAGAAGGTTTAAAACATGAAACAGGAAAAACTCTTCCTATTTTTAATTTAGATAATTTTAATATTCAAGAAGAACAACCTAGTGATCCTGCTGTTGCTGATTTAGAATCTGATGATAAAAATAAAAGAAGAAAAACAAAACCTAAATTAAAGCCTAGAGGGAAAACTATTAGATGGGGTATTGATCCTTTAGCTACTTTACTAGGTGGGGGTGTAATAACAGGAGCAGTAAAAAAGTCTACTGCAATTCTTCTAACAGAAGGTATTCCTCATGTTGCTTTAGTAGATATGTCAGGGCAAGGTCAAGGTGTGTTTAATGACCCTATAGGTGAGTCTGTAAAAATTACAGATAATGATGGAGAATTATTAGGAGAACTTTTTCCTAATGTAAGTAGAGGTGATATATTTACTCAATTATCGAATCTTCCTGATGATGCTTTAAAAGAGGTATTGTCATGGACTGAAGAGAATTGGCAAAGTAAATATGGAGATTTAGATGAAGTAGATACAGGTTTTTGGACAAGACATGTTGAAGAAATTAAAGATTGGGCAAGACTAGCTCCTGTAGTAGGTTCTGCTGTAGAAGGTGTAAATCCACTAGGAGGATATATGCCTGCATCTGTTTTTTCTAAAGAAATAGATGATCCTGCTACTAGAATGATTGACGCTGCAGCAGAGCAGGATATAGAAGAAGCAAGTGATCCTGAACTAATAGGTTTAAGACGTGCTGTAACAAAAGAAACTATTCAGACAGATCGTTCTGATGATTTATTCCGTAGGTTGGGTAACGTTAGAATGTCTGATGAACAAATAGAACGTCTAAAAAAACAAGAAAATGTTTATGGAATTTTCTTTGATGATCAAGGAGAATTAAAAGATGATGCAAATAGAAGAGAAAGAGTAAGACAATTACAATTTGAAAATCAAGTTGAAGAAGATAGTGCTGATGAAATATCAGAACAAGTGGATGCTTTATTAACCAACCAGAAGGAGAAAAACGATGCCGTTAATGCAGGGTTATAAACAAGGCGACCTAGGACAAGAAGACGAATCCAAGCTTACCAGAATGAAAAAGGAAGGCTGGGATAAGTTATCTGTGTCTCATGGAGCCGAAACACCAGTAGATGGTGGAAATCTTAAAGGCATGAAAAAGAGTCAAGTAGATTCTAATTTCAATGCTTTGGCTGACAAAAAGGATTATTAATTATGGCTGATTTAGGTGAACTCGTAGGTACTGACGAGCAAGAAGACATTACCAAAGAAGAAATGGTAGGTTTAGCAGGGTATGTACGAGGTAAGTATAGAGAGTCTGAAGATGGTCGTTTAACAGACGAACAAAGATGGCTTAGAGCTTATAAAAATTACAGAGGAACTTCTGAGGATAGTGAAGACTATAGAAAGTCAGAACGATCTAAAGTTACTGTAAAAATAACTAAGGTAAAAGTATTAGCTGCTTTTGGGCAGTTAGTAGATATTTTATTTTCACAAGGTAAAGTTCCTATTTCTGTAGAATCTACTCCTATGCCTGAAGGTGTAGAAGAGTTTGTTCACCTAAAAACACCAGCCGATGATGTCAGTCAATCAGACCCTTATGGGTATGAAGGGGATGGTAGAGAATTACCAGCAGGAGCTACTGAAGCTACTGAACTGGAATTAGGTCCATATGAAGATGATATGGCTCAGGCTAATTTAGCCGAAGGTCCATCTAAAATGGGAGAACCTCAACTATCTCCATCTAAGGAGGCAGCTAGGAAAATGGAAAAACTTATCCATGATCAATTACTAGATGCTTCAGCAGTTTCCGAACTCAGAAAAGGAATTTTTGAACAATGCCTACTAGGTACTGGTATTGTAAAAGGACCATTTAATCATACCAAGACTATACATAAATGGTCTTCAGATGATGAAGGTAGATTCTACGATCCAGAAGAAAAATTAGTGCCTAGATTAAGTCACGTTTCTTGTTGGGATTTATACCCTGACCCTTCAGCACTAAGTTTAGAAGATGCAGAATATATTATAGAAAGGCATAGAATGAATAGATCACAGTTACGTGCTCTAAGAAATAGACCTTTTTTTGATGTAGATGCTATTGAAACATGTCTTACTATGGGTAGTGCTTACGAAGAAAGACATTTTGAAAATGACTTATATGCAGATAATGATCCTATCTACAATGAAGATAGATTTGAAGTATTAGAGTATTGGGGTGTATTAGATGCTAAAATGGCAGAAGAAATACAATTAAATTTACCAAAAAACACATCACCTTTAGATCAAGTACAAGTAAATGCATGGGTATGTGGTAATGAGATATTAAGAGTAGTATTAAATCCATTTGTACCTGAAAGACTACCTTATCAAGTATTCCCATATGAAAAGAACCCTTACAGATTTTTTGGTATAGGTGTTCCTGAAAATATGGAAGATGCACAGCTACTAATGAATGGTCATGTTCGTATGGCTATCGACAACTTAGCATTAGCTGGCAATTTAATTTTTGAAGTAGACGAAAACATGATGGTACCAGGTCAGTCTATGGATATATATCCTGGTAAAATATTTAGGAGACAGTCTGGAGCTCCTGGTACTGGTATTACAGGAATTAAGTTTCCTAGTACAGCAGTAGAAAACCTTCAGATGTACGATAAAGCAAGGCAACTTGCTGACGAAGAAACAGGTATACCTAGTATTGTTCATGGTCAAACTGGCGTGACTGGTACTGGTCGTACTGCAGCAGGATTATCTATGTTAATGGGTTCAGCAGGTTTAGGCATTAAAACTGTTATCAAGAATATAGATGATCATCTTCTTAGACCTCTAGGAGAAAACATGTTCATGTGGAATATGCAATTCTCAGAGGATGAAGATGCAACAATGGGTGATTTGGAGATTAAACCTAAAGGTACAACGTCTGTAATGATGAAAGAAGTAAGATCACAAAGATTAACTATGTTACTACAAACTGTAGCTAATCCTATGCTTGCTCCTTTTGTAAAATTACCTACGTTGATTAAGGAACTAGCAATAGCTCAGGATATGGAACCTGATGAACTAGTTAATGATATGAACGAAGCACAAATATTTGCTGAAATTTTAAGAGGTTTAAATGGACAAACAACTGGCGAAGAGGCTGTTGCCTCTGGTGAACAACAACCAAACATGGGAGCCCCTGAAGGAGTTCCTGCAGGAGCAAACCCTGCTGATCCAACAGGCGTTGGTGGTGGCACAATCGGAACAGGAACTACGCCAACTCCAGGGGAAGGCGGCTTTACTGGCAATGTTACTCCAATTACAGGACAGGGTGAGGGCTGAAGCTAAACGTGACGACTAATTCAAACAGATTAACTAGAGAAGAGTTTCGTGATTCTATTCTTAGATGGGAAGGAGTCGACAAAGTAAGTCGTGTAGATGTTAATGGAAATTTAACTGCAGGAATGGGTCGTAATCTAGAAAAACATCCAGAATTAAAAGCAGAATACCCTGAAGGAACACCAGTACCTACAGAGGTATGGCAAGCATGGGCAGTAGAAGACCTTGAAGAAGCTTATACTACTGCTTTAGATAAAATGTCTCATTTAGAATATGATAAAAGTTTACATGAAGCAATAGGTCATATGAACTATAATTTAGGAAATTTTTGGGATGATCCTGCAGCAGGTGATAAATATCATCCAAAAACTTCAGCATTTTTAAAAGCAGGAGATAGAAAATCTATGTCTGAAGAAATTTATGATTCTGATTGGTATAGAGAAGGTAATAAAAAAGGTAAAAAAGGTATTCACAATAGAGTAGATTTTATAAGTAATTTATTATACCCAAAAGATAAAGCAAGGGGAGGTTTTATAAACATGCAAGAAGGCGGAAACGTAGAAAATACAGAACAGACAGGATTTTTAGCACCATCGCTTACTTCTGAAGTTTTGCCTGATGAAACAGTAGATACATCTCCATCATATGAAAGTCCTAGAACAGTACCATCTGTAAATACAGACGAAGGGTTTTATGCAAGTAATCCTGCTCCTGGTGAGACTATGGATGAATTTACTAGAAGGACAACTAGATATGAATTATTTAATGAAAACCAAATAGAATCTCAATGGCTTAAACCATTTCCAATTTTAGAACAAACTTCTTATACGCCTCCTGAAGATTATGTAAGCCCTAGAATATCTAATCCTTTCGGAAGTGTATTTGGTTATGATGGTGATAGTACAGGTGATTTTACTGATCCTAATAGATTTCCTAAAATTCCTGATACATCAGACGATTTTACTACAGAAAAAGCTATAATAGAAACTTTTGGTACTTACTCAGATGCTATGGTTGCTTATGAGGCTTCTAAAAATCTACATGGTAAAGATTTTAATGCATGGGCTGAAGAAATATATGGATATATAAATCAAGGTGTCGGTGTAAGTGAGGCTTTAACTCTTACTAATTTTAAAAATTATTATCCAGACACTTTAGACCTTGAAGAAAAAAGAACTCAATATGCACTAGATAAAGCCTATGGATATATTGACGAAAATGGAAATGTTAGTGAAAAATTTACAGACAGTGAAGGTAATACTCTTCCAGCAGATACTGAAAAAGAAAATAAATGGGATTCTGTAGAAAATTGGTTTGAAGATTTAGGTAAAAGAACATTATACACTTCTGAAGATCAAACTTTTAATTTAACTATAGGTAATATTGCAGATGATGCTTTTGTTGCCTTGATGACTGAATTTTTTACAGGAGATACAGAAAAAGCATTAATTGCAGGTGCAGGAAGTTTTACTGCTACTAATGTTACAGAAATGGCTGTTAATAAAGTTTGGGCTGCTGGTATACCTGAAAATTTAAAAGAAACTTTTAATGGTTGGTTAGATAAAGGCTACACTTTTGAAGAGTCGGCAGCTCTTGCTTTTAATAGAGATGGAACTGAAGCAGGAAAAGCTGCTTTTGAAGAATTGTCAGGACATGCTAGGAATATGAACGCTTTGATGAGTTCAACAGCTACTATGTTAACTTCTTTTGCATTAGGTGCTGATATGGAACAAGTTCTTTTAGACGGTGCTTCAACTGCTGCTATTGCTTTAGGTACAGATGTTGTAGGTACAAAACTTCTAGAAACTTTTGGTCAAAAAGCTGTAGAAGATTATGCTAGTTCTACAATAGCTGGTGTGGGTGGAGGTACACTTTCTGCACTAGTAGCATTAATTAGAACTGGAGATATAAAGCAAGCAGCTATTTCAGGTTTAGCAGGAGGTTTACTAGCTGCAGGAAACCCTTTAGGTTGGGCTGTTATGGGAGTTCAATTACTTATGGGGTTAGGCAAAAAACCATCTAATAAATCTGGTTATGCATCGTTTGATTTTGATAAATTTGAAATGAATCAATATTCGCAAGGAGATTATGATCCAAGTAAGGCTAATGATGATAATGTAGAATTTTCTAGAAGTCTTATGGAACCTTTAATACCTTATTTAAAAAGTCTAGAAGAATCTACAGGTTTTGATTTTAAAGGTGATTTACAAATACATTATTCAGAAGCAAGTCAACAGGGTATCTATTATACATTAAGTGATATAAAACAAGAAGGTTTAACAGCAGAACAAATGTTTTTAAACAGATTAGATTATTTTGAAGGTAGAGATCAATCTACACAGGATGGCGGTAAAGTATATCGTAGGCGTTTTGAAGCTACTGAACAAGGTATAGCAGATATGTATGAGGCAATAATGGCTGATTTACAATACATTGCTGAAAATCAAATGTCCGATATTAAATACTTTACAGGTATTAAAAAATCACAAGAACAGATACAACAAGAATTTAAAGATTCTGGTTTTGATATAAGTACTTTTAGAGGAATAAGACAAGGTGGGAAAATTTCTCTTGACAAGGGTGGGAATGTACAGTATAATAAAGGTAATTATGGACTTGTCAACAAAAAAGGCAAAGCTCCGCCATCTGCAAGGGCAGATGATGTTCCTATGACTTTAAAAGAGGGAGATTACGTACTCTCTCAGCCTGCAGTAGCCCTTTATGGTAAAGATACTATAAATCGCATGCTCTCAAGAGCTGCTACAAAAGCAGGCAAAAATTTAAAAGCTGGAGGTAAAGTTCCAGTCAATGTACACAATGGTGAATATATTATACCAAAGAATTTAACGAAATATATAGGCTCTAATGTTCTCGAAACGATGAACAACAGGGGTCTTATGTCAGTTGGTGAAAGACCCAACACTTAGTTGACAGCTACTTGCGAAAGCAACCCTGTCTCTTTAATAACTGAATGGGCTACCTTTACGGAGAAAGTAAAGCCCCCAATGAGGTAAAAATGAACGAAGAAACACTAGAAAAGGAAGAAGAAAATTTAGAACCAGCTCCATATCAAGGGGCTTACAGAAAAGAGCTAGACGATCCTGATCCTGAACCGAACCCTGCTGAAGAAGAAATTCCAGAAGCAGCTACTTCTAAGGAAGAATCAAATAGCTTTGTAGAGCAGACTACCAAATCAGAACAACCTGAACATGACTACAAAAAAAGGTATGATGATTTAAAAAAACATTATGATGCTAAAATTGAAGAGCACAAATCGAAAGAAGAAGAGCTCCTAGACTTAGCAAAACAAGCATCAGGAGGAGGTGTTAAGTATATACCACCTAAAACGCCTGAAGAACTAGAACAGTTTAAAGAGCAATATCCTGATGTATATAATGTTATTGAGACTGTGGCTCATTCTCAAGCTGAGAATAAAACCAAAGCTCTGCAAGATGAAATTAAGGACTTACAAGGAGACCGACAACGCCTAACTAAAGAAAAGGCAGAACAGGAACTTCTTAGACTACATCCTGATTTTATGCAGATTAAAGCAGAAGCAGAATTTATTACTTGGCTAGAAGAACAACCACCTTCCATAGCAGATGGAGTTACTAAAAACAACACTGACGCTAAATGGGCTGCTAGAGTTATAGATTTATATAAAGCCGATAAAGGTATTTCTCGTACATCAAAAAAGCAAGCCACTAATACTGCTGCTGACTTTGTTCCTACTAAAAAGAAGTCGGAACCAGCCAAAGGCAAGAAAGAGTGGAGTGCTGAGGAAATCAAACGGATGAAACCTCACGAATTTGAAAAGTACGAAAAGGAAATCGACTTAGCAAGAAGAGAGGGTAGAATCCGTTAATTTATTAACTTTAACTATAAGGGGATTCAATTATGGCTATCTCAACTGCCGCAGGATATACCAACCTGCCTTCAGGTAATTTCTTACCTGAAATCTATAGTCAAAAAGTTCTTAAATTCTTCCGAAAAGCTTCAGTTGTTGAGGATATTACCAACACTGACTACTTCGGAGAAATAGAAAATTTTGGCGACACTGTTAGAATCATAAAAGAACCCACTATCACAGTTTCTGCATATACTAGAGGTTCCTCTGTAAATACTCAAGACTTAGCTGACGATGAAATTCAATTAACAGTCGACAAAGCTAATGCATTTGCTTTTAAAGTAGATGACATTGAGGAAAGACAAGGACACATCAATTTTGAAACTCTAGCTACATCAGCAGGTGCCTACACACTTAAAGACACCTACGATAGTGAAGTTCTATCTAACATTCAATCACAAGTCACATCAGGCAATACGTATGGTGCTGACCACGCAACAAACTCAATCGATACTGGTTTTGACACCGATGAAGTTGATCCTGTAAACGTACTTGCTCGTCTAGGCAGACTTTTAGACGATGGGAACGTTCCTACAGACAACAGGTGGGCAGTAGCTGCTCCAAGATTCTTTGAAGAGCTACAGCAAACTAGTTCTAAACTACTTGATGCTAACTTCCTACAAGAAGGAAGCAAATCTCAAGTTAGAAATGGTTTAGTTGTTCCACAACTAGTAAATGGCTTTAGACTTTATAAGTCTAACAACATGCCTGCTGCTAGTACTTCTGACGTGCATATTGTTCTAGCTGGACACCAAGGTGGTGTTGCAACAGCTTCACAAATTGCAAAAACAGAAGTAGTGAGAGACACTGAATCTTTCGCTGACATTGTTCGTGGTCTTCATGTTTATGGTAGGAAAGTTCTTAGAACTGAATCCATAGCTCAAGCCTACGTTAAATTAGATTAAGGGGGAAGATAAATGGCTACTTTAACACAAACTGGTGCTGGAACTGGACAAGGGCACGTGGCTTCTAATGCCGTACCTAAAGTTTACGCACAATCAACTGTTATTGATGGCACATCTACTGCTTTAACTAGTGGAGATGTCTATCAAGCAATTAACGTACCAGCTAATTCTGTTGTACTAAGTGCAGGGATCGATGTGATCACTGCAGGTACTGGAACTGGTACTTTGGCATTAGGCGATGGCACAGTAACTTATGTTGCTGCTGCTACTCAATCTGCAGGTCAAATGACTTCAGGTGATGCTCTTGCTGAACTTGCTGTTACTTATGCAGCAGCAGATACACTAGATGTAACTGTTGCTACTGCTAATGTTAACTCTAAAGTCCGAGTATGGGCTATTTTAGTTGACATTGATGGTCAAGGTGACACTGAGTCTGGCGATACATATGCCTAGATAATGTCTTTGGTGGGGGGTATTAAATACCCCCTGCCTTTTACACAAGGAAAAATTATGAAGAATTTATTTTTAGTTTTTATAGTTTCTGTTTTTCTAGTAGGATGCGGTAGTTCAAGAATTATGTTGAATGCTGATATTCCAGAATCACAAGCTATAACAATAGAAATTTCTACTCAAGATAACGAAACAGTAGAATAGTGATTAAAACAGTAGGAATAGAATTACTCAAAATAAGCCTATGTATTTTCATGGTGCTTTTTTTGTATTTAGGGATAGCTTCTTTTAAGCTACAAGAATACACAGTTTTTCTAAGCCTATTACCTATTAATGTTGCGATAGGGTGGTTTATATACCATAGATTAAAACATGGCTGAGTCAACTTTTATCTCAGCAGCAGCAACACCAGGAAATACAAGCAGGACAGATGTATATACTTGTCCTAGCAATTTTAAAGGGATTGTAAGATTTATAAACGTAGGCAATGTAGACTCATCAGCAAAAACAGCGATGCTAGAGTGGTATGACTCTTCAGCTACTACCTATTACCCTATTACAGGTTCTAAGTCTATAGACGGAGAAGGGTATATAAATCTAACAGATATGTTTCTAATATTAGAAGCAGGTGACAAAGTAACAGTCACAGCAGGAACAGCAAGCACAGTAACAGCGATAGCAGGTGTAGAGCTGATATACAATCCTCTAACAACATAGGCAAAACATGGCTACATTTCTTACACTAGTAAATAACGTATTAACAGAATTAAATGAACCTACATTGGCTACATCAGCAGATTTAAGTTCTGCTTCAGCTACAGTAGGAATACAAACGTCAGTAAAAGAAAATGTAAATAAATCTATACGAGATATAGCTACTTCAGAAGTAGAATGGTCTTATCTATACGCTTCAGGCACACAAGCTTTAACTGCTGGTATACAAGAATATACAGTTACTACAGCAGCTTCTACAATAGACTGGGATAGCTTTGTTTTAGTACCTACAGAGTTATTAACTAATGGTGGGTTTACCAGTGACATAAGTAGTTGGACCGAATCAAACTCAGGTACTGGAGATGCTACATATTCTTCAGGTGCATTATCTTTAGCAGCAGGCTCTGGTACTAGTGCTGTATATCAAGCACTATCTCTTACAAGAGGTAGAACATATATGGTTTCGTTTGCTATGAAAAATGCTTCTACTTCAGGTACAGCAATAAGTCCTAGTTTAGCAGTCTCAGTAGGAACAAGTGCTTTAGCTACAGATGTATCTACAGGCACATATACTTCTGCAGGAGGATCAAACGATGAAGGTGATCTTAGCTATCACAGTTTTACATTTGAAGCTTCTGCCACAGCACATTATTTAACAATTAAAAATTCAACTGCATCATCTACAGTATTAGTAGATAATGTTAGTGTAAAAGAAGATGTCCATCCTAAATCATTAAGATATTTAAATGAGGATGAATGGAGAGAAAGAATAGTTGGAACAGATAAAAATCAAAACCCTGACCACTTTGCAGAACCACAACATGTATACAGAACTGTTGCTTCTAGTTCAGCACTTACGTTTGGGGTCTCGCCTGTTCCAGATAAAAGCTCTTATACTGTGGAGTTTGATTATTATACTTCCCCAACAGACCTATCTGCGTCAAGTGATACGCCTAGTATACCGACTCGTTACCACGATCTGATAGTTAAAAGAGCTGCTTATTACACATTACTTACTCGATCTGACCCACAGTTAGCTCAAGTATTTTTACAGGAATATAGCTTTGGTTTACAGAGAATGAGAACAGATTTGATAAATCGTAAAAATTATATGTTTGCAGTCTAATGGCAGATATGTTGCAACCATATGTAGTTAATTGCAAAGGAGGCTTAGTGCTTAATAAATCTCAATTTGAGATGGAGCCTGGTGAAGCTATGGAATTAAGAAATTTTGAACCAGATATAGGTGGTGGATATAGACGTATATCAGGTTTTGCTAAATTTAATACTAACGCAATAACTTCTGGAAGTACTACAGGTTCTTTACTTATGACTGCTATTTACAAAGATCGAGTTATAGCAGCTAGAGGTACAGAAGTATTTAAAATTCCTTCAGGTACAGGTTCAGTTACTCAAATAGATTCAGGCAGAACTGATGCAGGTAGATATGACTTTGATACATATAATATGAGTGGTACAGATAAAATAATATGGGCAGACGGTGCTAACAATGCTTCTTCATATGATAATAGTTCAGTAACAGACATAAATGCTACTGGAGCTCCTTCTGATCCTAAATATGTAAAAATATTTAGAAACCATGCTTTCTACGCAGGTATGTCTGCAGCAACACAAAAATTAATATTTTCTGCTCCTTATGCAGAAGGTGATTTTACTGCTGCTAATGGTGCAGGTTCAATATCTGTAACAGGAACTATAACAGGATTAAAAGTGTTTAGGGAGCAGCTTTATGTGTTTTGTGATAATGCTATATTTAGAATAGTAGGAAACAGTCAAGCAGATTTTCAAATGCAGCCAGTAACAACTAACGTAGGTTGTGTTGCACCACAAAGTATACAAGAAGTAGGCGGTGATATTATTTTCTTAGCTGCAGATGGTTTAAGAACTGTTGCAGGTACAGAAAAAATTGGTGACGTAGAATTAGGAGTGATTTCTAGACCAATACAAAGAAGATTTACAGCACAAAATTCTGCTACTGCAGCAGCTACTATTACTTCTTTAGTTATAAAATCAAAAACACAATATAGATTATTTTTTTCAGAAACAGCTACAGAAGCAGAAGCTACAGGCATTATAGCGGTGTTTAAGGGAGATAGATGGGAGTTTGCAGATTTAAAAGGAATAAAACCTAATTGTGCAGATAATGGGTACATTCTTGATGTTGAGCATACAGTACATGGTGGTTACGATGGTTATGTATATAAACAAGAATCAGGCAATACATTTACTAATGCCTCAGATGGCTCTTTAAGCCTACAGGCAAGATATAAATCAGCTCACTTAACTATGGGTGACCCTGGTATTAGAAAAAGATTTCATAGAGCTATATTAAATTATAGACCAGAAGGAAATTTAAATACTAATTTAGGTTTGGAATATGATTTTGGATCAGATCAAGTATTAAATCCAAATAGTATAGCATTTACAGGTACTGCAGACTTAGCTATTTATGGATCAGCAACATATGGAACATCTGCTTATGGCGGAGCAGAGTTTGTTTTAAGTAGGCAACCAATCGTAGGTTCAGGATTTGCGGTAGCAGTACAGTTTACAGAAAAGTCTGATGAAACGTCAGCACCCTATTCATTGAGAGGGTTTAGTTTAGAATTTGCAGCAGCAGGTAGGAGATAATAATGGCAGGTTATTCAGCAAGACAATCAAGTTTTACTACAGGAGATACAATAACAGCAGCTCATAGTAATAATGAGTTTAATGCTATTTTAGCAGCTTTTCATGTATCTACTGGGCATACCCATGATGGTACTACAGCAGGTGATGGTGGACCCCTTTCAACACTATACAGTAATACTATCAGTATGGGTACAGGTGCAGACACAGATATAGCAGTTACATTTAATGCTAACTCTAATGATGGTGTTATCACTTGGATGGAAGATGAAGATTATTTTCAGTTTTCTGACGACATACTATTAAGCACCACAGAAAAAGTACAGTTTAGAGATACTGCAATATACATTAATTCATCTACTGATGGACAATTAGATTTAGTTGCTGATACAGAGATACAGATAGCTGCCACTACTGTAGACATAAATGGTAACGTAGATATATCTGGAACCCTTACAATAGGTTCTGCAGGAATATCTGAAGCAGAATTAGAAATACTAGATGGTGCTACTGTTACTACTACTGAATTAAATATTATAGATGGTGATACTTCTGCTACTAGCACTACTGTGGCTGATGCTGATAGAGTAGTATATAATGATGCAGGAACTATGAAACAAGTTGCTGTTACTGATTTAGATACTTATATTTCTGCTACATCAAAGACTTTAACAAACAAAACACTTACAAGTCCTGTATTAAACACAGGCGTTTCAGGTACTGCTGTATTAGATGAAGACAATATGGCTTCTGATTCTGCCACTAAGTTAGCAACACAACAATCAATTAAAGCTTATGTAGATTCACAAGTAACAGCTCAAGATTTAGATTTTCAAGGAGATTCAGGCGGAGCTTTAAGTATTGATTTAGATAGTGAATCTCTTACTATTGCAGGAGGCACTGGTGTAACAACAACAGGTTCTTCTAATACTGTAACTATAGCGGTAGATGCAGCACAAACAGGTATTACTTCTCTACTAGCAACCGATATTAAAATTGGTGAAGATAACGAAACTAAAATAGATTTTGAAACAGCTAACGAAATACATTTCTATGCTAATAATACAGAACAAGTATATTTAGCTGATAATATATTTGGTCCACAATCGGATAGTGATGTTGATCTAGGCACAACAGGCGTTAGATGGAAAGACGCTTATATAGATACAATTACTACTACAGGTAATGTTACTGTAGGGGGTGATCTTACCATATCTGGTGATGATCTTACTATGGCTACAAACACTGCAGGTCATTTACTTATTGCTGATGGTACTAATTATAATCCTACTGCTGTTGGTGATTTATCTGAAATAACTAGTATTGCTAGTGATGATGTGTTACTTGCTGTAGATACTTCAGGTGGTGGTCTAAAAAAAGTATCTAGGTCTACTTTAGTATCAGGTCTTGCTACATCAAGTGCTATATCTAATGTTTCAGAAGATAGTACGCCACAATTAGGTGGTGATTTAGATGTAGATGGTAATGCTTTAGTTTCTACATCAAATGGTAACATAGCCCTTACACCGAATGGATCAGGTGTTGTAAGAATAGATGGTAATGTAGATATACAAACAGGTGAAATTGTTCTTAAAAATGGTGGTTCTGTTTCTAATATTAAATTTTATTGTGAATCAAGTAATGCTCATTATACACAATTACAATCTGCAGCACACTCTGCTTATGGTGGTAATGTTACTTTAACTTTACCTGCAGCTACAGATACATTAGTAGGTAAAGCTACAACAGACACTTTAACAAACAAAACATTAACAACTCCTGTTATTGCTGAAATAGATTCTGGTGGTGATTTAACTTTAGATGCTACTACAGATGTTATTCTAGACGCTGGGGGAGGAGATATATTCTTTAAAGATGATGGTACTACATTTGGTAGTGCTACTAATACTTCAGGTAATTTAATAATTAAATCAGGAACTACTACTGCACTAACATTTAGTGGTGCTAATGTTACTGCTGCAGGTGATGTGGCTGTTACTGGTGATCTTACAGTAAATGGAACTACAACAACAGTAAATTCAACTACAGTAACTGTAGACGATCCTATATTTACATTAGGTGGTGATTCTGCTCCTGGTTCTGATGATAATAAAGATAGAGGTATTGAGTTTAGATGGCATAATGGATCGGCTGCTAAAGTAGGTTTCTTTGGTTATGATGATTCTGCTAGTGTATTTACATTTATTGCTGATGCTACAAATTCTTCAGAAGTATTTAGTGGTACAGTAGGTAATGTTGCTTTTGGTGATATTGCAGGTACTTTAACAACTGCTGCTCAAACAAATATAACTTCAGTAGGAGCCTTAGATGGGGGTTCCATAACTTCAGGATTTGGTGCTATTGATAATGGTACTTCTGGAATTAGAACAAATACATTTACAGCAGAAACCTCGGTTGTACCTGATTCTTCAGGCGGTGCAGACTTAGGTAGCACTTCTGCAGAATGGGGTGATCTATATATTGCTGATGATAAAAAAATATATTTTGGTAATGATCAAGATGTTTCTATTGAGTATGACGAAGATGGTATAGATACTCTACTTATAGCAGGTGGCGATGTAACTATAGCGGATGATAAAAAACTATACTTTGGTTCTGGTAAAGATGTAAGCCTAGAGTATGATGAAGATGGAAATGATACATTAAGTATTAATGGTGACGCTCTTATAGAAGATGATAAAAAACTATATTTAGGATCAGGTAAAGATTTTAGTATAGAATATGACGAAGACGGAAATGATACTACAGCCATAGTAGCTGCAAATGGTATTAGCATGGCACCCCATGGTTCTAGTGCAGGAAATGGTACAGAATTAAGATTCCAAGAGTTAGCAGCTAATGGTGCAAACTATGTAGGCTTTAAAGCTCCAGACTCTATAGGCTCAAATAAAATATGGGCACTACCTAATGCTGATGGTACTTCTGGACAAGCACTGGTTACTGATGGTAGTGGGGTTTTAAGTTGGAGTACTCCTTCAAGTTTACCTAGCCAAAGCACTAATGGTGGAAAATTTTTAATGACTGATGGTACTAATGCAAGTTGGGAAACACCAGGATTTGCCCCTAACGAGCCTGGTAGTATTGCTGCTGCAGCATTAGGCACAAGTGAAATTAGTGTAACATATGCTCAAAATGATAAAACAAATGGAGAGGCTACTAGTTATAAAATATACTATGATACAGATTCTACAGTAACTTCTACAGATTCTTCTGTTACAAAAACTTCATCTCAATTTTCACATTCTTTTACTAGTCTTACTGCAAATACTACCTATTACTATAGGGTTTCTGCTGTTAACACTTATGGAGAAACATTAAGTTCAGCTACATATTCAGCTACTACAGCTCCTAGTGGAGCTACTAGTAAAGCTGCTGGCTCTACTATAGATGTTTCTGCTGATGGTTCAACAGATACATTTTTTGCAGATGGAACAGTAAATAATTTTACATTCTTCTTAGCAGGTGGCGGTGGTTCTGGAGGCGGTGGTCACAATAATTATGGAGCTTACGGAGGTCATGGAGGTCAAGTTTCTGGAAAAGTAGTGTTTAGTGGCACTAATGCTGCAGGAAGAGTTTATACATACCACGTAGGAGGTGGAGGTCCTTCAGGTGGTGGTGGTCAAGGTAATGCCTACGATAAAGGTGGTAAAGGCGGTGGTGCAAGTGTTATATATTTCTACGGAGGCACTACTCCTCTAGCTGTTGCAGGCGGTGGCGGTGGCGGAGGTTCTGGTTGGAATGGTCAGCCAGGTGACGGAGGTCAAGGAGGCGTAATTAATAATACTGATGGAGGTTCTGGTACTGGAGTTACTGATGATGGTGATCGTGGAAATACGACAGCTACACAACGTTCTATAGATGCCACTGATGGTTATGGTGGTACAGGTACTGCTGCTGGTGCTGGTGGAGACCAGGACAACTATGATGGTGCTGCTGGTAACGTAAAAGTTGGCGGTTATGGTGGCGGTCCTACAACTAGTAGTGGCGGTGGCGGTAGTTCTAATTGGGGTGCTGGCGGTAGCTTTAGCACTAATAGCTACGCTGCTGGAGGCGGTGGTGGCGGTGGCTATTATGGCGGAGGCGGAGGTGCTTATTCTGCTGGCGGAGGAGGCGGAGGCGGAGGCTCAAGCTTCATGGATGATTTATGCGAAGCCTTTAATAGTAGTACGACCCATAACAACAGAGGTACTAGAGGTACTCAAGGACCTTATAGTACGGCTGGTGCTGCTGGTGGTGCTGGAAAATTATTAATACAATTTAACGCAAGTTAGGATAGAAAATGAGTTTAGATAAAGCAAAAAAAGCAGAAAAAGAAGCATTAAAATTAAACTATAATAGCAATATTAAAGATGTAGATTTAGAAATAACCTATTCAGGTAAAGTATATCAAGCTGATTATGAAAGTTATGAAAAAGTAATTCAAGCACTTTCTTGTAATACATTACCTTCTGGTTTTTTTTGGTTAACAAAAACAAATGAAAAAATATCTTTAAATAAAACTCAACTACAAGAACTAGCAGATGCTATGTATGCAGAACATTTTAGTATGTTTAATACTTATAATACTAATCGTATAAATGTCGATAACGCAGACGATTACGATAAAATTCCATACACAGCAGTAACCTAATATAAGGAGGGCACATGCCAACAAAACCAACAGTAGCTTCTGTAAACCAAAAAATTGAATCCCATGTTGACGCATGTGCTGACAGATACCTTCTGATAGAAAAACGACTAACTAGGATAGAAACAATTATCATAGTGGCATCTGCAAGTAGTATAGGATTATTATTAAAATTAGTTATAGGATAGGAAATGCCTAAGAAAGATAAAAATAGAAAAAATTACCAAGACGGAGGTGACGTAAATCCTCTATTTACAGTAAAAGGTGCAGACCTTGCTGATTGGGATTCTTTATCGCCTGGAGACCCTTTAAAAAGAAGAAGTGAAGTTGCTGCTAGTAAATATGCTAATCTTGTTCAAGCTAATCCTAGTGCATATGGTTTTGACAGTTGGGATGCTGCTAAAGATTCATGGACAGAAACATATGGTAGTTTAGCAAATGCAGCAGAAGGTTTTGCAAAAGATATATATACAAAAGGTGAATTTGGTGTTAGGGGCGGAGATTTAACTAATCTATCAAATATAGAAACAGTTAATTTAGGAGGTCAAAACCTAACAAGCTATGATGATTCTGGAAGTGTAGTAGGTGGAACTACATTAACTAGTCAAGGAGTTACTACTGCTGATAATGCTGCTTTAAGAGGTGCTTTTTCTGGGGCTGAGTTTGGTGGTGTAAGTGCTGAGAAAAAAATTGTACATTATGTTATATATAACCCTGAAGGTACATCTACAAAATATTATACAAAAGAAGTGTATGAAGGAGACCCAAAACCTGCAGGATATGTAGCAGGACCTTTTCCAGACGCTGATTCTGCTACTGCAGCACTTAATGCTCTTGTTGAACAAGCAAAAGCTAATGAAGGCTCTGGTGAAGGTGGAGGTACTGGTAACAATACTGTAACTGGAGAAACTGGAGGTCCTTTAGAAACTAGATTTGGTGATGTTTTAAATCAAATGGATCATCTAGCAGGTCTTTCAGGAAAAACTCCTGATTTATTGCCTACATCTAAAGTTAGTGCACAGGATATAAAAGTAAAAAATGAAGAGTTGGAAACAACTGGAGGCGTTCTTGTAGGTTCAGACCCAACTGCACTAACTTCGATTATTAGTAATGAACAAATAGAAGCACTACAGGCTGCAGGATATACACTTAAAAGTGATGCTGATACTGTATCGGCTACTACAGATACTCATGCAAAAGTAACAAATCAAGCTTTTAATGCTCAAACGTTAAATGCATTATCAGATACTGTTACAGCACAAGACGATACTCCTACAGTAGGAGAATCTATTATAGCACAAGCACCATCAACAGAAACTATAGGTGTTAAGAAAGCAGAAGGTTTAACTGCAGATGAAGTTGCTTCAGTAAGTAGAAGAAATGAACCTGCTGTAGAAGATTTTTCAGGAACATATAATCAACAGGCACAGTATGCTCAAAGATCAATGGAGGTAGGTGATACTGTTCCTGAAATTGATCCTTTAACAGCACATCAAGGTCCTGCTCAAGTTATGACAGAGTTAAGAGATAATGCAGTAATGCAACTTGCTCAGACTAGTGAAGACGAACAAATTAGAGCTACAGCACAGGCTATGACACAACAAATGTCTGATGTACCTGTAGAAGCTACAGTACAAGGACAGTTAGTAAACCTTATGGCACAATTTGCTGATGGTAAAATTCCACCATACGCTGCAGGTGCAATAAGAAATGCCAACGCCCAAATGGCTGCTAGAGGTTTATCTGCAAGTTCTATGGCAGGTGCTGCAATTATGCAAGCTGCTATGGAGTCTTCCCTACCTATAGCTGCACAAGATGCTCAAGTATTTAGAGAAATAAATTTAACTAATTTAAATAATAAACAACAAGTAGCTTTAGCTAATGCAGCAGCAGGTTTACAGATTTCTTTAGCTGATTTAAATAATAGACAACAAAGAAATTTACAAAATTCTACTAATGCCTTTTCATTACAAACTCAAAGTTTATCTAATATGCAACAAGCTTCTTTAGCTAATGCACAATTAAGAGCTGCACTACAGGAAAGAGAATTAAATTTTGAACAACAAAGAGCCATTACAAATGCTGCTAGATATTCTGAAATAGAAAATATAAATCTTAGTAATGAACAACAGGCTAAGATGCAAGATTCTGTAAATAATATACAGTTTGCTATGTCTAATTTGTCTTTCCAACAACAAAGAAGACTTTCTAAAGCTCAAATAGATGCTGCACTGACAGGACAAGAATTAACTAATGATCAACAAAGAGCTGTAATAAATGCTGCTAGAATAGCAGAAGTAAATAATCTTAAATTTACAGAAGAACAACAACGTAATTTAGCAGAATCACAAATTATGCAATCATTAAGTTTAGCTGATTTAGACGCAGAAATGAAAACTGCTATTACTAATGCTGCTACATATGCAAATATGGATATGGCTAATTTAAATAATAGACAACAGGCTGAAGTATTAAATGCTCAATCTTTTTTACAATTAGATTTACAAGGATTAAGTAATAAACAACAAGGCGAAGTATTAAAATATCAATCAAAAACACAAGCATTATTTAATGATGCTGCTGCTGATAATGCTAGAAAACAATTTAATGCTCAATCTGAAAATCAAGTAGATCAATTTTTTGCACAGTTAGGAGCTCAAGTAGCTCAACAAAATGCACAAAGAGTAGCTGCTATGAAACAATTTAATGTAGATCAAGAAAATTCACAAGCAAGATTTAATGCAAATCTTACAGATACTAGAGATAAATTTAACTCTACTATGACTGCACAAATTAATCAATCAAACGCAGCTTGGCGTAGGCAAGTAAATACTGTAAATACAGCAACTCAAAATGAAGCTAATAGAGTAAATGCTTTAAATAATTTTGCTATGAGTCAACAGGCTTTAAATAATTTATGGCAACAATACAGAGATGAGTCTTCGTGGTTGTTTACACAAGGATTAACAAGAGAACAATTTGGACATGAGTTAGTTAAATTAAGTATGCAAGGAGATATTAATACAAGACTATTTAACCATAAATATAAAACTGGTGTATGGGAAAGTATTGGTGGTGCAGCTATGAGATGGTTAGCTGATGCTATGGATGAAGGAGAAACAAATGACCAGCCGTCTTAGAAATCAACTTAGTAAAATAAAATCTACAACAGATAACAATTATAAAGATGGTGGCTTTATATCTGGTATTGTTGATAGGGTTGTAGGAGCAGTAAGATGGACTGTAGAAACAGCTAGAGATATAGCTAGGGATATTATAAATGCTACAGGTGGTGAAGAAGGTGCAGTAGCTGGTATTGTAAGAGCTCTAACAGATAAAGGAGCATCTGATGCTGAAGTAGGAGATATACTAGCACAATTAGGTCTTTTACAAAAAAGTGATTCTGATTCAAGTTCTTTAGTTGCTGATAAAATAGATATCGGTACAGTAAGTGATACAGGTTTTGTAAATCAAATTAGACCAGTTAAAGCAGGCGATCCCCCTTCTATGAGAATGGCAGGTACAAATCAAGTGCAAAATTTAGCAAATGTAGATTGGAAAAAATTTGTTAAAAATAATACAGTATTTAATACTAGTCAATATAGTACACCTTCAACAAAAATTAGACCATCCCAAGGACCAAACATTAGAATAGGATAAACAATGGAAGAAGAAGAAATAATGGATGTTAGAGATGGAGGGGTTGCTTCTGAAATAGACCCTTTTAATCACCCTACACCTGGACAATCATTAACACAAGAAGCAGGAAGACCTTTTGAAGGTCCTGCAGAAACTAATGACCCAGAACAAGTTATAGCTAAAATAATAGCTTTTTTTGAAAATCCAGAAGAAAAGGATATTCTTATTTCTACTTTAATATCAGGTATGCCTGTTGAAGCTATAGTTCAAACATTTGCTTTAGGAGGAGTTGCTGAAGGAAAATTTTCAGCAGATGTTGCAGAGTTAATAAAACCTGCTTTAACTATACACATACTAAATTTAGCTATGGAAGAAGGTATTCCTGTACAAATATTTACAGATGAAGTTGTATCTGACGAAGTAAGGGAAGCAACCTTAGACGCAGAAACAAGAGAAAACGTAGATATAGGAAGACCTGAACTTGGAAAATTAATTAAAGGTAGGGAAAACCTAGATAGAGTAAAAGAAAGACTTGATGAAGTAAAAGGTAAAAATAAAGCAAGAAGTAGATTAAAACAAATTGAAAACGAAATACCTGTAGAATCTGATGGTAGTTTTATGGAAATAGGAGAGTAACATGGCTTTAGCACTTGCAGGATTAGCAAAAGGAGTATCAGAAGAATATATTGAATTAGACAAAGCGAAAGATAAACAAACACTAGAACAAATAAAAGCTTCAGGTAAAGCAAAAATATTTAATTTAGGTCCTTTAATGAATCTTCCTACAAATCCTTTAAAAGAAGCTGATTCTAAAAAAAGGCAAGATTTGTCAAAAGATTATTTTACACAACTTGTATCACACCCAAATTTTGAAATATATCGAGAAGCTTTTTTAAATCCAGAAAATGAAAGAACATATAATAGTCGTGAAGGTATAGATTTTAGACAAAAATATGAACAACTAGAAATGAACACAGTTGCTTTTTTTACAAGGCAAGTAAGAGGAGAAAATCAAAAACCTATAGGGTTAAATTATTTTGATGAAGATATATATAAAAAAGTTCCTGATTTTAGAGTAAAGGTACATAGAGCAAGAAACACTGATCCTAGTAGTTATACAGCTAATATAGATGTAACAGCAGCAGAGTTAGGTTTAAATAATAATATAGATACTACTTTTGATAATTTTGATAAAAATGTACAAGATATTACAAATCCGTCAAATACTGATAAACAAAATTCAGGAGAAGTACCTATAGCTGTTGAGGCACCTGAAACAGATGGAGAAAGACCTTCTGCTTCAAAAATAAATCAATATACTCAAAGGATGTTTTTAGAAGACACAGCCGATGTGTGGAGTAAATCTTCAACTAGAGGACTAGAAAACGAAGAAAAAGCAGCATATGGTGAAAAGATTTTACAATTAGGTATTAATGGAGGTATAGATAAAGCTATTGCCACTGTTTCAGCATACATACCTATGTATAAAAAACCTTCTAGAGAAAATGTTTTGGATTTAGTAGGAGGTCCTTCAGAACCAGCCCTTAGTCCAAGCGAAAAAGATTATTGGGAAACTAAATGGTCTATGGCAGATAAAGTTTTTAAGATAAGTGCTTCAATTTGGGATGTCTTAAAAGGAGATAATGGTATTTTTGTTGCAGGGGCTGCTGCAAATTGGCAAAACGTTATAGAAAATTATATGGGTGCAGGTGGGTTATTTGACCAAGTATCTCAAGTAGCTACAAATATAACAAACGAAGGATGGAGACTTGGTACTTTTGAAAAAGTAGGCAATAAATCAAAATTTGTAAATAGGTCTGCAGACGAAGAAAAACAGTTTTTAAAAGATTTAGGTATTGGTGGAGATTTAACAATACAAGAACATCTTGAAATAGCAAAGGGCGGTGGCGGAAAAGGCGGTCCTGCAAGACTAGAATCTTTATTAGTTGCCTACGCTTTTGCTATAGCTATCGCTAACCAAGATTATCAAGGAGGTAAGGCGGTGTCTGATGCTGACTTCCAACAAGCCTATAGACAGGTTACTGGTGGATTATCTCAAGGTTCGTTGTTCCATGGTTTTAGAAACGTAGATGTATTATTAAATACAGTTAAAACTGTAAGAAACAGTTTAGCTGATGATGCTTTATCTTCTTATATAATGAAAAAAGCAAAGGATGGTAAAAAAAATCAAACTAGAGAATTTATGACAAGTGCTGTAAGTCAAGTAGGTGGACAAGGCTATGAAAATGCTAAAGCAGGTGTAATTTTTGAAAGTATTTTTGGATATGATCCTTTTAAAGGATTTGTTTCTATGTCTAAAGAGTATGTTGCACGTCAAGGTGGTGGCTTTAAGCAAATTAGTAATGTATTAGGGAGAGGCGGTGGTTGGACACCCACAAGATTTAAACGAGTTGGTAGAGAAGAAACTCCTGATGCTGCAAGAAAAAATTTACTTAGTGGGTGGAAGAATTAATGGTAAAATTAATGAACGAAATAGATCAAGAGGCATTTAAACCACAAGAAGAAAAAGAAGAAAATCTTCTTGCAGAAGAATCTATTGAAATTCCTAGTTCAAACAATCTTGAAATACAACCTCAGCCTATACCTGTTGTACAAGAGCAGGATGTACCTATGAATGTACAAGAATCAACACCTCCTGTAGCACAAGAAATTGTTTCTGAAAGAGAAAACAATTTATTAAATGAAATGCAACAAAACATTACTACAGACGAAGAACGTGATTTAGAAACAGAAGTAGTTACAGAATTGCCTAGTCCAGAAGCACAACCAATTACAACAGAACAACCTGCTACGGAAGATCAACAATTACCTATAGATGAACCTAGAGAAGGAGAAGGTTTTATATCAGAATTTTTTGCAGAGTCTAGAGGAACGCCTGCCAGCTTATTATATGATAGTTTTCTTACAGGAAATTTTGTATATTCTAGTGAATTACGCAGAAGAGATTCAGGATTAAAAACAGGAGGGGGAGAAAAAGATAGTATATTTATGTGGGAAAATATTATTGTTCCTGATTTTATAAAAGACGAAGAACGAATGACTGCAAAAGATGCTGTTTCTTTATTTTATCATGCTCAAGAATATATTGATTTAAATCTTTTAGGTGATCCTAATTGGCTATTAGATGCAGGGTCGGAAGTTTTTCCTAATGGTAGAACACTTGAAGATGTAGCAGAAGGTTTTAATAGAAGAAAATTACAATCTTATTTAGCATCTCCTGAAAGAAGTTGGAATAGAGACAATCCTAACGCTTTTGAAGAAGCAAAAAAAGAATATAATTTAAATGATAACTTAGCTTACATAAATAAAGATAAAGCATATAACTTATTGCCTAGTAGAGATAATTCAACTGATCTGTCTGCAAAATTCTTTTTTGGTCTTTCAACAGACCCAATAATATCTAGTGTAACACAAGCCTATCCAGAAATTTTTCAAAATCAAGAAAACCTAGAAACAGTGTTTGGACCAAATGTTTTTGTAGATAATTTTGGCACAGTCGCACAATTAGGACCTCCTACAAGTCCAGATGGAAAAAAAGTTGTAAATGGTTCATTTGTAGAACGTATGCAAGACATAGAAAACTATTGGGATTTTGGAAGGTTTATATATAAAGCTATTATGACTGGACCAGCAATACCTGCTATGATTTCTGGATTTAGTGAATATGCTCTTGATTCTACATTTGGTGAGGGTACATATGATAATTTAACTTTTGGTGTTGCTGATCCTTTTGTAGATTTTAATAGCCTACTAGTAGACAACCCTATCCCTGGTCTTAATAGTAATTTCTATGCTGAACAAGTAGTATCTGCTCAATGGCAAGGCGATTTAAGTGACAAACACTTTTTAGGTATGTTTGCAGATGCTTTAGCAACCTTTAGAGGTCTTGCTAAAGGAGAGGAATATTTTCCTGTTGTAGGCACTAGAGCTAGAATAAAAAATAATGCAGAAGCTTTAAGAAATTTTAGAGAAGGAAACAAAAGTGTTTTTGCACCTCTTGATGAAGTATTTACAAGTAATCGAAAAGGTTTTGGAGCTTGGATTGAAAGAAAAAGAGCAGCACGAACAGCAAATGAATTACTGTTACAGGGAACTATAGGGGCTCAAAAAACTTTAAACCAATTAAATGATGCTAGATTTTACGTAGATGTAGCAGGTGCTTTAGGTTTTTCTGCAGCCGCAGGAATAAGAACAAGTTTACCTGAAGGTACTTTTTTAGATTACATGTTTAATGAAATGTATGGGGGTTCTATAGGATTCGGTACTGATATGTTAGGTATGGTGCTGTCTGCAAGGTATGTTACTCCTGCCGTAAAAGTTATGTTTGATGGTGGTGGTAGAGCTGCAAGAGCTACAAACTTTTGGGCTAAAAGTTGGTATAGAAGAGACATGGGAAAAAAAGAATATCTTAAAGATGTAGAGATGTACTCTGACGAAGCTCTTTCTAAAATGAGTGAAAGACAAGTTGCAGAAGCCTACTATGCTTCTTCTGGAGAAAGAAAAGTTATGGATTCTTATGGGGCGTTTTTAGAATCAGTTAGATTAAACGATCCTAAATCTTACGCACAAATTGTACAAATAGAATCTGCCCAAATGCAATTTTGGGATAGCCTAAATGAAATGATAAGATATAACAACGATCTTTTACCAGATGGCAGTCCTTTAAAACGCAGTCCTGCAGAATTAGAAGAACTTCAAAATTTAACAATGGCTGAATTATTTAGTAACGATGGGGTAAGAACATATATAAATTCACAAAACGAAATAGATAATCTTCCTTGGTCAGGAAAAATTAATTTTAAAAAATTAAGAATTAAAGATGCTAAAAAAATAGCTTTGGAAAAAGCTTTAGAAAGACATCAAGCATTAGCAGACGTGGTAAGATTAATTTTACCAGGCGGTGCTCTTACTCAAGAACAAGTTTCTGTAGAGACTGCTAAAGCATCAGAATTACTTGTTAATTATGTAAGTAGGCAAGAACAAACCTTAGCAGAAGAATTAAGAAATTTACAAAACGAAATAGAAGTTTTAACAGAAGAAGCTAGGGCACAAGGAGCACATCCTGATTTTCCAAAGGATGTACCTTATGGACAAGCTACAACATCTGCAGGAGAACCTATATTTGATCCTATAATTATTAATTCAAAAGCTAGATTAGTTGAAGAGTTAGAAAAATCAGGAATAAATTATTCTTCTGGTGAGGCAGGAGAGTATTCTAGAAATTTACTTACTGGTGCTTTAGCAAAAGCTAGAAGTGTGACAAATGAATATTACGACAAAAAGGTTAGACCTTTTTTTGGAGATAAACAAATAAATATAAGTGATGCAGAATTTAATCAACAGTTTCAATTTATCAGAGATAGAGATGGTATACGACCTGAAATGGAATCAGTATATGCTGATATAGATCAGTCTGCCGCAGGCGTATCTACATCTACTGCTGTTACTAGAACTGGAGGTGTATCTCCTTCTGCTATGGAAAAATTTACTGTTAGTAATATTATAAGAGAAGGATTTCAAAGACAAGTACAAACAGCAGTAAATTTACCAGGAAACGAAGGTAAAGAGGATTTATTAAGAATATATAAAAGTTTACATGACTATGACGGCATAACAGAGATACCTAATATAATAATAGGTAAAGGTGAGGCAGCACAAGAATTTAGATATGATGCAGCACAAGTTCCTAAAGAAGTTTTAGCTGACAAAATTTCAGATTATATTAGAGGTAAACCTTTTGATTTTCTTTCAAAAGCAGAAGGACAAGCAGAGCCTTTAGGTTCTGTATTAACTTTAGATAATATTCAAACTTGGAGAAGTAATGCTATAGAACAATTAAATAATGGTAATCTTACTCGTACTCAAAGAAGAAAATTATCTATGACTGTAAGAGACCTTAGTGCTGTATCAGAAATAGCATCACAAGTTTTATTGAATGACGCTATAGCAAGAGGAGAAGACGTTTCTAATATAAAAACTTATGCAGAAGCAAATAGAGTATATATGAAAGAGATAGTAGAACCTTTTTATCTGGGTACAGGTAGAGATTTAATAGCACAAAAAGGTGGAGAATATTTAGTTTCTGGAGGTAATATATTTAAAGAATTTTTAGTAGCAAATAAAAAATCTACTTTTGTAGATAGGCTAAACGATTATGAAAAAATATTTCCTAAAACAATTACTAATGATGAAGGTAAGATTGTAGATAACCCAAGAAGAAAAGAAGCAGACCATTTGTTAAAAGTATCTGTTGCAGACATGATAAGAAATAATGAAAATATATCTAATGCTGCAATAAATCATTTTCTTAGCCCTGTCTTAGGAAAAGATTTAGCTGAAGATATATTTAAAATACAAGGAAATTATATTAGTGATCACATAACAAAAGAACAAGGTGTTGCTTTAAAAAAATTAGACGAAAGCATAAGTCAAATACCTAACCTTGGAGCAGCAGAAGGATTTGAACATATAGGTTTAGCTAAAGAACTAAAAGACATTATGATAAAATCTCCTGAAAACAGTGTAGGAATATTTAGAGCTTTACAAAACATTGATCCTAGCGGAAACACTTTTAACAAACTTATAGAAGAAATAGCATTAGCCAATCCTGTTACAATTATGGGTCCAAAAGGAACAATAGATGTTTCAGAACAAATAGTAAGAGGTCATTTTGGTGTTATAATAGGTAATGCTGCTACAGAAGATATTGTTGATTTGTCTAAATATATAAGACTAGGGTATAAAGAACAAGAACTTCCTGATACACAAGATTTAAAACGTATGAATATAAATGATATACCAGTTAATACAGTTAAACAAAACAGAGCTGAAGTTTCTTACAGAAATTTTATGAATAAAAATAACTACGGAATTAAAGCAGGAAAATTTGATTTTGCTGAAATGCATAATAAAGAAATGGCAAACATAAGGTATTTTGAACATTTAAATTTACAAGCTGGTGCTATATGGATGAAACAGAATGGTAAATTTTTAGATGTAGTAGACCCTAGTGGATTACACAGAAAGCGTGTTGAAGTTATATTAGGTCAAGGTAGTCTTATAGAAATAGCTGCACCTGGTCAAACTAAGTTAGCAGGAGCTGCTGGAAGTATAGGTCTTCCTTCTGTTTTAGCTAAAGTATTTGCTGTATTTAGGGGTGTAGTAAGTTTAAAATGGATAGGTGCAGATGCAGCAATAAGAATGAATCAACGTGCTCAATTAAATGCTACAGCAGCTATATTACAAAGTCCTCATGTTTCTTCTAGACTGTATCAAATATTTGAAGAAGGAAGATATACAAAAGAAAATATGAACTGGCTTGCACAATGGGCTAGACAAACTATAGGTATAGGCATAGAGCATACAGATGAAGATATTATAAATAGTGTTTTACGCACTGCAGAAGAAGAACAGTTTACTGGGTATATGGAAACTATAAAAACTATAGAAGGAAAAGAAGAATTATTTGGTCCTAGCCCTATATTAAATTAACAAAATCACAATAGGAGATTGATGTGATACAAAGATTACGAGAGTATGCCATAATAGGTATAGCTTTAGGTATAGTCACAAGTGTGGCATTTGG
>VTLG01010491.1_pt1 | contig 30627 bp, 28 predicted proteins | sample 4694571 | NCBI WGS metagenome assembly VTLG01 (sample SAMN12604809, study PRJNA352737) | marine metagenome | biome: ENVO:00000447; feature: ENVO:00000209|ENVO:00000569|ENVO:01000036; material: ENVO:00002151; isolation source: viral sequences binned using virsorter ...
ACATAATGACCCCTGTCCTATGATGCTAGTGCAGCCTACCCTGGATGATTGTCAGTCTTACAGTAAGGATGAAATTTCACCAATGTTAAGAGATACACCTTGCTTACAAGGTTTAGTGTCTGACCCTAAAGCAAAGGATGGAAACAATACATTACTAAAAAAGAATTTCCCTGGTGGCACTTTGCAGCTTGTTGGTGCTAATTCACCTAGAGGATTTCGTATGGTTTCACGCCGTATTGTCATGTTTGATGAAACAGATGGATATCCACCATCGGCTGGAACTGAAGGTGATCAGATAAAGCTTGGAATAAAACGTACTGAGTTTTTTACAAATAGAAAAATTATTGCTGGATCTACCCCAACGATTAAAGACTTTAGTCGTATAGAAAAATTATTTAATCTTTCGGATCAAAAAAGATATTTCGTACCATGCAGTCACTGTGGTCATATGCAATATCTTAAATGGGAAAATTTTCAATGTTTTAACGATGATCCTTCTACTACTGCGTATAAATGTGAATCATGTAGCGAAATGATTCCGCATAGCAAAAAACGATGGATGATAGAAAGAGGAGAGTGGAGATCAACCGCACCTAGTAATGGTAAGCACGTTGGATTTCATATATGGGCTGCATATTCTTATTCACCAAATGCTACATGGGCGAATCTGATGGCTGAATATTTAGAGTGTAAAAAAGATCAAGAACAACTAAAAACATTTATAAACATCACTTGTGGTGAAGTATATGAGGACGAATATCATACAAAAGCAAATGCTGATGAATTATTACAACGTGCTTCTACAGAAACATACGAACAAGGAGTACCACCAAAAGAAGTTTCAATATTGACTTTGGGTTGTGACGTACAAGATGATCGTTTATCAATGTCTGTGATTGGGTTTGGAAGAAATGAAGAAATGTATTTAATAGATAGAAAAGTAATTTATGGCTCTCCATCAAGACCAGAATTATGGAAACAAATGGATGAGGTTTTAATGAGCAAATATAAAAATATTGATGGAATAGAAATGAAAATTGAAAGTGCAGCTATAGATACTGGTGGACACTACACCCATGAAACTTATCAGTACGTTAGAGAAAGAAAACAGTTTGGATTGATAGCAATTAAAGGAGCATCACAAAAAGATAAACCTATGTTAGGAAAACCTAAATGGGTTGATATTAATTATTCTGGTAAAGCTTTAAAAAGAGGAGTTGAATTATTCTTGCTTGGTACAGATGTAATTAAAACAACATTGCATAATAAATTAAATGATGCCGAAATAGGTCAAGGTTATATTCATTTTTACCCAAAAACTACTATTGACTATTTTGAAGAGTTAACAGCGGAGAGGCAAGTCTTAAAATATAAAAATGGATATCAAGATAGACAATGGGTTAAAAAAAGTAATGCAAGAAATGAAGCTTTAGATGAAATGGTGTATTCATATGCAAGTTTTCAAAGATTATTACAAATTCACGATAGAAAGACTATATTTGATCAATTTGAAAGAAAATTACAACCTACTGACCCTAAAAAGGGTGCTAAGTTAGACTCAAGGAGTAAAAATAGCCTTAAAAGAGCTAATTTCGTGTCTAAATGGTAAAAAAACGTGGTATTTCCTTCTAAATTTCGCGCTGGTGACCTAGTTGAATGGCGTGACCCTGCGACAACTGATGTTTTTGGTGATCCTATAAATAGTCCTGATTGGACAGTTATTTATTATCTAAGAACAAATAAATCTAAATTTGGAGCAACAGTTTCTAGCTCGGCATATGGAGATGGATTTCAATTTAATATTCCAGCAGCTACTACAGCAGATTTTGTAGATGGAAATTGGTTTTTTCAAGCAGTTGCCACAAAAACAGGAACAACAAAAACAAAAACTATAGGAACAGGAACATTTGAAGTATTACCAAGTCTTGCATTTAGTGGCAGTAATCCAAAAGCATTTGATGGGCGTAGTGATGCAGAAAAAACCTTAGATCTTATTAAAACAGCTATTGATAACATCATAAAAGGTGGAGCAATACAAGAATATAAGATAGGAAGTAGAACGGCTAAAAAATATGATATGGCTGAATTACAGGTGTTAAAAGGTGAATATGCTGGTATTGTTGCATTAGAGAAGCAAGGGGAAACTATGGCTAATGGTCTTGGTAATCCAAGGGCTATGTATGTGAGGTTTAAATGAACATTTTTCAAAGAACATTAGCTGCGCTTTTTCCAAGGTCTTTTGGAAACATGAGAAGAGGTTATCAAGGAGCAGTAGTTACTAGACTTAATTCTGATTGGCTTAGTAGTCAACTTAGTCCAGATGCTGAAGTTAGAAATAGTCTTAGAAAACTTAGAGATAGATCTAGAGAACTAATTAGAAATAATCCATATGCAAAGCAAGTAAAAAGAACAACACAGTTAAATATTGTGGGAACTGGAATGAAGTTTCAGTCTTTAGTAACACAGTCTAGAAAAGGTAAAAGAGATGAAAGAAAAAACAAGGAAATAGAAGAAAAGTGGGCGAAATGGACTAAAGCATACAATTGTGATTGTGCTGGTCGTCATAGCTTTCATCAATTTGAGTGGTTATTAGCTGGAGCATTACCAGAAAGTGGAGAAGCTTTATTTAGAATTGTTAGACAGCCTTTTGGAGATTCTAAAGTTCCAATGGCTTTGCAGATAATAGAAAGTGATTTATTAGATGAAGAATATAGTGGCGATACATTAGCAAAGTCTAATGAATGGCGTAATGGCGTTGAAGTTGATCAATGGGGTCGCCCGGTAAGATACTCAATTATGTCACGACACCCTGGTGATGCATATTACCTTACAAACCAAGGTAAACAAAAGAAAAATCTAATTTTGCCAGCAGAAGATATTATTCATTTGTTTCTCCCAGAAAGACCTGGCCAAAACAGAGGAGTGCCTTGGTTTCATCCTGTAATGGAAGATATGCACCAATTGCAAGGCTACGAAGAAGCAGCCGTAATTCGCGCTCGTGCTGGAGCAAGTATCCAAGGCTTCATCACCAATAATGGCGGAGAACTTATAGGCGATGAGGTCATAGCAAATGAACGTGTACAAGACTTTCAACCAGGATCTTTTCGATATCTTGCGCCGAATGAAAGTGTTACTGTTCCAGATGTAGATTATCCATCTCAACAATATGAGATGTTTGTCAAAAACAAAATTAGGCGTTTCGCCTCTGGAATTGGGTGTAGCTATGAAACGATTAGTAAAGATTTTTCGGAAACGAACTATTCTAGTTCACGTTTAAGCTTGTTAGAAGACAGGGAACATTGGAAGTTTTGTCAGCAATATATTATTGAAAATTTTCATTATCGAATATTTAAAGAATGGTTAGGTTTATCTGTATTAGTAGGAGATTTAGATTTACCAGATTATGCAAATAATTCTGAGAGATATTGCAAGCCAAGATGGACTCCACCTACACAACACTACGTTGACCCTCTGAAGGAAATTAAAGCTTACCGGGAAGCTGAACAAGCTGGATATATGACAAAATCACAAGTCATATCGATGAATGGTGGTGGAGATTATGACGATATTGTTGCAGAAATTGCTAGAGAACAAGAAGTCGCTAAAGGGTTAGGCGTTACATTAGATAAAGATCTTGATTTAGAGGTAGAAATGGGTCAAATGGAATTAGATCTTTCACAAGAATCTCCATCTCAACCTAATCAACCAAGTAGGTTTAAAGTTAAAGAAAGGAGTAAAAAGTAAATGGCAAATGTAAACGGAACAGATATTAATCTTATGCCTACTGAAGGTATGAGAACAGAAGCACAAAGATATAGAAACTGGAAAAAAGAAGGAGAAGGCGGTGGTACAGATGACGCAAGAACAAGAGCTACACAAATATTAAGCGGAAATGAACTATCGCCTGATACTGTTATTACAATGAATGCATGGTTTGCACGACATGAATCGGACAAATCAGGCAAGGGTTTCCGTCAGGGCGAAGAAGGCTATCCTAGTAATGGTAGGGTTGCTTGGGCGGCCTGGGGCGGTGACGCTGGTCAAACTTGGGCTAGGTCAAAATCCAATTCAATCAAAAAAGCAAGGGAGCGTACTATGTCTGAACAGACACAAGAAAGAGCAGCACCAGATGCCTTAAAAACTGGTGATTTTGTTTCATGGTCATCAAGCGGTGGAACAGCAAGAGGAAAAATTTCTCGTATTGTCAGAGATGGCAAGATTGATGTACCTGATTCATCATTTACAATTACAGGAACACCTGATGACCCTGCTGCTCTTATTACTCTGTACAGAAATGGCGAGGCAACAGATAGAAAAGTAGGACATAAGTTTTCTACTCTTACAAAAATTGCTCCAATTAGGATGTTTGATTCAAACGATAAGTTTGAAAGAAAAGAAGTTACTGATTTCAAAAATGTGAAATCCAGAACATTTGAGTTTCCTTTTTCATCAGAACAACCTGTAAAAAGAGTATTTGGTAACGAAGTGTTAAGCCACGAAGAAGGCAGCGCAGATTTAGTTCGACTAAATGATGGCGCACCTTTTCTCTATAATCACAATCCTGATAAAGTTCTCGGCGTAGTGGAGTCTGCGTATATAAATCCAAGCGACAAGCGCGGATACGCTAAAATTCGTTTTTCACGTTCTAAATTTGCTTCAGAAGTCTTAGATGACGTAAAAGATGGAATATACCGGGGCATTTCGTTTGGATATTCAATTGAAAAGTTTGAAGAAATGGAAGACGGCCTTCGCGCAGTCTCATGGATTCCTCACGAAGTTAGCCTGGCGACTATCCCTGCGGACAATTCGGTTGGATTTGGAAGAAGTTTGATAGAACCCTTACAAGGTAATAGTATTAATATAGAAGATAAGTCTCCTCAAGAGGAGATAAATTCTGCGGTTGAACCCGCATCACCCACGGTTCGCACTATGGAAGAATCTACTAAAGAAACTGCGGTGGATACGGCTCCAGCCGTTGAAATCGATGTCAATGCCGAAGTACAACGTGCTATTGACGAAAACAACGCTCGTACTGCTGAGATCACAACTTTATGTCGTGAATACAAACAGTATGGAGCAGAAGATATTGCAGACGCACTCATTAGAGGAAATAAATCCCCTAATGAAGCAAAAGCAGCAATCCTCGATCTTGTCAAAAACAAGGCAGAGGTAAATAATACTCCAATTCGTTCTACTGACATGATTGAGCCAAAACAATCCAAAGAATTTCTTGACAAGAAAGAAGTTAAGCAGTTCTCATTTTTAAGAGCTATTAACGCATTAGCATCTCCAGCAGATAAGCAAGCACAAGAAGCTGCTTCATTTGAAAGAGAAGTTTCTGACGAAGCTGCAAAGCGTTATGGTAGACCAGCTAAAGGAATTATCGTTCCTAATGAAGTCTTAAAAAGAGACTTGAATGTTGGTACTGCTGCTGATGGAGGAAACCTAGTTAGCACAGAGCTTTTGAGCGGTTCATTTATAGAAATCTTGAGGAATAAGATGGCTATTATGGAAGCAGGGGTAACCATGTTAACCGGGTTAGAAGGTAATATCTCAATTCCGAAGCAAGACGGTACAACTTCTGCTTACTGGGTAGGTGAAGGATCTGCTCCTACAGAGGGTCAACAGTCGTTCACACAAATTTCAATGACACCAAAGACGATAGGTGCATTTACTGACTTCACTAGGAAAACTCTTTTACAATCTTCAATTGATATTGAAGCATTTGTTAGAGATGACATTGCTAAAAAGATTGCTCTTGAGTTAGATCGTACAGCTATCTATGGAACAGGTTCTTCTAACCAGCCATTAGGTCTAAAAGATACAAGTGGTATTGGCTCTCAGTCATTAACATCATTTGGTACTTTTGCTGAGTACATCGGAATGGAAACAGATGTAGCTGTTGCTAATGCTGAAGGCGGTTCTATGAAGTATTTAATTAATGCTTCTGCTAGAGGTGCTTTAAAGTCAACAGAGAAGGCTTCAAACACAGGTATGTTTGTATTCGATAATAACCAGATTAATGGTTATGACGCTATTGTTTCTAACCAGTTAGTTAACAATGACGCAATCTTCGGAGACTTTAGTCAGTTCATTGTTGGTATGTGGTCTGGTTTAGATCTAACAGTTGATCCATATGCTGGTGCAACTGCTGGAACAGTAAGAATCATCGCTTTACAGGATATCGACTACGCTATTCGTCAGGCTGGGGCATTCTGTTTCGCAACTTAATATGAAAGTTGAGTTAATCAGAGGTGTGTTGATAGCTGGAGTCCATAAGGACTCTGGCACAACCATTGATGTGGATCAAGATTTAGCTAGATCGCTTATAGGCAGCGGTAAAGCTGTAATCCCTGTTGTTAAGGCAACACCAAAAGCAAAGCCTAAACCTAAAACTAAAACTGTTGTTAAGGACGACTGACATGGGCTACAACCGAGCTAATTTAGAAAGACTAGATCTATTGACAGGTCTTGGTACTTCTACAAAAACTGCTACTGGTCAAGGTACTGGTATTGATTTACAAGATTATGAAGGAGATATCCTTTTTATTCTTGATTCTGCTGCTGGTGGTGGATCATCTCCAACACTAGACGTAACTATTGAAGATTCTGCTGACAATTCAACTTTTGCTGCATTGTCAGGCGCAGCTTTTACACAAGTTACTGGAAGTGCATCATCACAAAAACTATCTATTAGTTCTGATGAGTGTAAAAGATATGTAAGAGTTAAGTTTACTATTGGTGGTTCTTCTCCTACATTTGATCTATCTGTAACAGGATTAGGTCTTAAGAAGTACGGTTAAATTTATTGCCCCTTAATTGGGGCTTTTTCTTATGCCTTTTACAGAAGATTTAGATACATTTTTTATAGATTTTAGAGACTCTGTTATCTACGACAATGCAGAGTATATAGCTTTTTTAGATCAACCTGATGAGATGATAGCTGACGGAGTTGTATTAACTACTGATTATCAATTAACAGGAAGAACGAAGGATTTTGGTTCAATATTATTTGATGAGACTATAAAAGTTAATGACGAAGATTATAAGGTTAGAAGTGTAAGAAAAATTGATGATGGTAGTTTATGTATAGTATCTCTAACTAAAACGGACGAATAAATGGCATCAAAAAGAGAACAAATTCTTGCAGCATTAAAAACAAAATTAACAGGTACTACTGGTGTTGCAAAAAGAATATATAGAAGTCGTCCAGAAGCTTTTGCAAAAGCAGAAACACCAGCTATTGTTCTTGAGCCTATTAGTGATACTGCTTTAGATACTAATAGTATTTTTGAAAAAATAACTTGGGAATTCAGAGTTAGAGTATCTGTAATTGTAAGAGGTGCGATACCAGATAAAGTTGCTGATCCTACAAATGTTAGTTTGTATAACAAACTTATGACAGATCCAACAATTGGTGGACTTGCAATTGATATAAAGCCATCAACAGTTAACTTTGAAATTATTGAAGCTGACCAGCCAGCAGGGATAATTTCTAATGAATTTGATATTGAATATAGAAGCTCTTATAACAATCTTTCAGCCTAACAACCCTGTTGGACTAATATATTAAATGAACAATAGATAAACTCCAATGGCATTATTGCAACGAAAACGAGTCATTCTAATTGAAACTGAATCTGGAACTTCAGAAGCAACTGTTGGAGCTACTGACGCAGTTCAAGTTATTGATTTGAATATCACACCACAATCAAGTGATGTAGTTAATAGAGATGTTGTTAGACCTTATTTTGGTGCTAGTGAACAGTTATTAGCTAACACAAAGGTTGAATGCACATTCTCAGTCGAAATGGCTGGAAGTGGAACAGCGGGTACTGCGCCCAGGTACTCAAAAGCCTTAGAGGCGTGTGGCATGAAAGAGGAAATTAGTTCTGGAACTTCTGTCACTTACAAACCAAAATCAAGTGGTATTGAAACAGTTACTATCCACTACAACGTAGATGGTGTTTTACATAAAGCTATTAATTGCCAAGGTACTTTTTCGTTAGTCTGTGAGGTAGGAGCAATTCCACGGATCGACTTTACGTTTACTGGAGAGTATATAGCTCCCACAGATTCTGCACTTCCAACAATCACATATGGCGATCAAGCGTCACCATTAATATTTAAAAATGGCAACACATCTGGTTTCCAGTTATTAAGCCATCAAGGCTCACTAGCTTCATTTAATATGGATCTAGGCAATACTGTTGAATATAGAGAATTAGTTGGTGCATCAACTGCAAAAGAAGTTCTTATAACTGATAGAGCAGCCTCTGGATCTGCAACAATAGAAGCTGTTGCATTAGGCACTAAAGACTTCTTTGCTGCATCTATAGCAGAAGGTTCTTTAGGTAATCTACAGTTCTTACATGGAACAACCGCTGGTAACAAAGTGCAATTCACTTCTTCTAGAGTAGATATAGGCGATGTTGCTTATAGTGAGATGCAAGGTGTTGTTATGCTTGATATTCCTTACACTCTTGTACCAAGTACATCTTCTACAGCGGCAGAAGGAGATGAATTTAGCTTAATCTATACTTAACAATTTGTATTAAAGAGCTAAAGTGTAGAAGTATATTTATTTCTACACTTTATGACTTTCATTAGAAAAAAGAAAAAAACTTTCAAATGGCCTGTTGTTGTAAGAGAGCCTAGCGAAACCAAAGTTGGTGAATATGATGAAAACCACTTTATTGGCATCTTTAATAGATTAGATAGAGATGCATATGAAAAAGCATTAGCATTAAATGATGAATTTAAAATGCTTCAAAAAATGATTGTTGGCTGGGAAGATATAACTGATGAGGATGGAAATGAAATAGCTTTTAATGAAAAAAATTTAAAAGATTTACAACAAGATAATTATTGGCTAACTGCTGTTGTAAAAGCATATACTACTTCTCTTACTGATGAAAAATTAAAAAACTAAAAGAGGCAGTTCTGTACTGGTTGGGTGGAGGTAAAGATGTTATTGACGAAACCAATAAAGATGCACAAGCATTTGGAATAGAACTGCCTAAGAAACAAGAAAAAAAAGAAGAATATTTTGAGGTTTTTGAGGATAATTGGATAGCGGTGCAAATGTTTGTAAAAGCACAGACGCAATGGCAAACATCTTTTGGAGGTTTCGTTGGATTAAAATATGAGATATTCTTAATGCAAGGAGGATTGTTTGACCTTTACAATGTTAAGGATAGGACTAAAATTCTAGAAGAACTGCAAATTATGGAAAGTTACGCTTTGCCAGAATTAAACAAAGAGAGTAAAAAATAATGACAACTGTTAGTGATATTTTAATTAAATTTAAAAAACTTGGAGATGATGAAGTTGGTCGTGCTTTTAAAAGAATTACTAGAGAAGCTAGAGGAGTAGAAAGAAGTTTTCAATCATTAACTGATGGTGGAGTAAAAAAATTAAAACTTGAACTTAAGTCTTTACAATCTGCAAATGTTAACAGCATTGCATCTATGAAGGCGCAAAGAAATGCTTTGATTGGTATTCGGGAGATGGCAGATGTTGCTGGAAACGAATTTAAACAACTTACAGCAGAAATTAAACAAATGGACGCAGCTTTAGCTGCATCACAAGGTAAAAAAGCTGGTCGTGGAGGCAGATTAGCTGGTATAGCAAAAGGTGCTGGTGCTGTTGCTGCTGGTGGAATTTTTGGTGGAGCAGAAGGGGCAATTGGTGCTGGGATAGGACTTGCTGTATCTCAAGGTAATCCAATAACAGCAGCAGTTGGTGCTGCTATTGGAGCGCAAGTAAAAATGGTTAGAGAAGGTTTAAGTGATATTGCTGAATTTTCTGCACAACTTGCCCTACAAAGAAAAGCTCTTGGTCTTGTAATTGGAGATACTCAAAAATTTGCAAAATCTCAAGAGTTTTTGTTAGATACATCAAGAAAATTAGCAATACCCCAAGATGTTATTACAAGACAATTTACTTCTTTAACCGCATCAGTTATTGGTGCTGGTCAATCTGTGGAGGACGCAGAGGAAGTATTTTTAGCTATTGCTTCTGGAATAAGAGGTACTGGTGGTTCATTAGAAGATATGAAAGCAGCCATGAGAGCAACTAGCCAGGTGTTCTCAAAAGGCAAAGTAAGCGCAGAAGAATTGAGACAACAGCTTGGAGAAAGGCTACCCGGTGCGTTTACTTTATTTGCTGCATCAATGGATAAAACTCCAGCACAATTAGATAAAGCATTAGAACAAGGTAAAGTTACTCTCGATGATTTTATGAAGTTTGCAAAAAAACTTTTTGCAACTTATGGAGTAAATGCAGAAATTCTTGCCCAGGGTCCCGAAGCTGCTGGTGATAGATTAAAAACTGCAATGGCAGAATTAAAAGATTCTATTGGTAGTCTTTTAAGACCTATAGGTGCGGGATTTCAAAAAGTTTTTGGTGCGATTGTAGAAGATATTAATAAAGCTATTCAGAAATTTAGAGAATTTATGGGATTAGGTACAGAAAATCAAAGAAAAAAATTAGAAAGAATTTTTGAATCAGCAAATGATAAAGTTACACGCATGATAAGAAGAGGACAAGATGGAAAAGAATTAGAAAGAGCATTACAACAAAGAGATAAAGCTTTATATGACTTGGAACAGTTTTATTTAAATAATCCTACTGGTATGAATACTGAACAAAGTGGTAGTAATCAAAATGATCCAAAAACAAATCAATACGAAGGTGCAATGGCTGGTATAAAAGATTATTTTGACAGTATAAAAAGTGGTGCTGAAGAAGTTAGAGCAGTAGTTAGTAAAGCATTTCAAAACATGGAAAATGCAATTGTTAATTTTGTAATGACAGGAAAATTAAATTTTGCAGAATTTACAAGATCAATTCTTGCAGATATGGCAAGAATAATTGTAAGACAAGCAATATTAAAACCATTATTAGGTGGTATTTTTGGTTTTGACATGGGAGGTGTTACCGATGGAGCAGCAGCAACAGGTGGTGAAGTTACGATGGCAAGTTTTAACAAGTTAGGTAATGCATATGGCAGAAATGGAATACAAAAATTTGCACGAGGGGGCGTTGTCCACTCTCCTACTATTTTTCCTTTTAAAAACGGCATTGGCTTGATGGGCGAGGCCGGGTCTGAGGCGATCCTCCCGCTGAAGCGCACCAAACAAGGAAAACTAGGAGTTGAATCTTCTGGAGGAGGAGGTACTGTTGTTAATGTTTCTGTAAATGCTGGTGGAAGTTCTGCTCAAGGTAATACAATGAAAGCAAATCAACTTGGTAAGATGATAGGTACTGCTGTAGAAGCAGAATTAATCAAGCAAAAACGACCAGGGGGTATTCTTTATACATAATGGCAACTTTCGATTCTTCTGGTGTTGGTTCTGATGTGTCACCAAGCTATTCTCCGCAACTTACAGTTGAAAATAATATTATTACTGTTGCTATGGGCGATGGATATGAGCAGCGTTTACAGAATGGAATAAATGCAAGTAGAAGAACATTTTCTTTATCTTTTTTAAATAGATCAGACACAGTAACTACTAACATATTAAATTTTTTAGCTGATCCAACAAAGGGTAATAATGGTGCAAAAGCATTTGATTGGAATCCACCTTTTGGATCGGTTGGAAAATGGGTTTGTGAAAATCCTAGAGTAACAATGGTTTCACACGACTTAAATGATATTGAATTAGTTTTTAGAGAAGTATTTGAGCCATGACTGATTCTTATATTAGTGAATTACAAAAACCTAATCCGAGTGCAATAATTCAATTATATGAACTTGAACTTGTCGAAGGAATACATTACGCAACAGGTAATCCAGATAGTGTTACTACTACATATTGTTGGCACTCTGGAATGACTGCTGCTGGTGCTGGGTCTATTGTTTTTAACAGTAAAACTTATACTCCAATGCCTATTGAGGCAGAAGGATTTGATCAAAAAAGTGGACAAAATGATGCAATAGCAAGACCAGTTTTAAGGGTTAGTAATTTGTTATCTACAGTATCAACAATACTTATTGAGGTAAATAAGATTACACCTGGTAATGATTTGTTAAATGCAAAACTAACAAGAATAGAAACATTAGCAATGTTTCTTGACGGTGAGTCTACTGCAAATACGGCTGCTACAAGTAGAAATCAAGTTTTTATTGTTGATCGTAAATCTGTTGAAAATAGAGAAGTTGTTGAGTTTGAATTAAGTGCGATATGGGATTTACCTAATTTTAAAATCCCCGCAAGACAAGTTTTACCTAGACAGTTTCCTGGTGTTGGATCATTCCATGAGTAATTGGAGAATTGAGGCACAAAAACACGCAGAGGATATGTTTCCATCTGAAGTTTGTGGTTTAGTGGTTGTTGTTAAAGGTCGTAAAAGATATAAGAGATGCAAAAATATAGCAATTAATACATATGATCATTTTATTATTGATCCTATAGATTATGCAGAAGCAGAAGATTCTGGAACTATTGTTGGAATTTTTCATTCACATCCATATCAAACACCATTTCCTAGTTCTGCTGATTTAACTGCTTGCGAAAATTCAAAAAAAGTTTGGTATATATATGCTGTTGCATTAGGTCAATGGCACGAGTTTGAGCCAACAGGTTATAAAGCTCCTTTAATTGGTAGGCATTATGCTTTTGGAGTTCATGATTGTTGGACTTTAGTAAAAGATTATTATGAATCTGTCGGAATAATATTAAGAGATTGGGATAGACCTACTGACCCAGAAAGTTTTCGTATAAATCCATATTTTGATAAATGTTTTAAAGATACAGGTTTTAGAGAGTTAGAACCCAACGAGAAATTAAAAAATGGTGATAGTTTATTATTTTCTATTAATAGTCAAGGTTTAAATCATGTTGGTATATTTTTATTGCCACAACAGATGGTATTGCATCATATAGAAGGTAGACTAAGTTCAAAGGATTTTTATGGGGAATGGCTTGTAAAATGTACTGGAAAGAGGTTGCGGTATGTTAAGTAAAGTAAAAGTGTATGGAGGACTTGCAGATTTTTGTGGTGGTCAAAATCAATTTGAGGCAGTTATTAATCAACCAATAGATGCAGTACGTTTTTTAAAAGCAAATTTTGCTGGATTAGAACAACATATGTCTAGTCAGTTTTATAAAGTTTATGTAGGAGAACATAATATTGACGAAGAATTACTTGATTTTCCTAGTGGTGGTTTAGATATAAAGATTATACCTGTCGTTACTGGTGCTGGTAATGTTGGGAAAATAATAGCTGGAGTTGCTTTGATTGGCTTGGGATTTATGTTTTCTGGAGGTATGACGTTTGGTGCTTTTTTAAAAGCTCCTGTGTTAACAAAATCAGGTATATCTTGGTTTGCTTTGTCTGGCAAGATTGGTATGTTATTAGTTTTAAGTGGTGTTGCTGGATTATTAACTCCCACACCAGAATTACCTGATGATGAAACAGATCCTGTAAAATCTTTTTCTTTTAGTGGGGTGCAACAGACTACTAGGGCTGGAACTGCAATTCCTGTGGTATATGGAAAAACTTTGGTCGGATCAATTCCTATTTCAACGAAAGTTGAAACTAACGATATAGAGACTTAATGGATAAATTTATTGCTGGTTCTGGTGGTGGCGGTAAAGCTGGTGGAGGTGGTTCACGAACTCCTTCTACTGATGCAGATTCTTTAAATAGTAGATCCTTTGGACATATTGTAGATCTTATAAGCGAAGGAGAAATAGCTGGTTTAGTTGATGATGGATTTGTTAATCCTGTCTCAGGCGCAACAGATGCTTGGATGCGCTCAATATTTTTAGACAATACTCCACTAAAGAATGCAGATGGTACTGTTAATTTTGATGATGTTATTGTACGAGTTGAGAATGGAACAGCTAATCAACCAGTTTTACCAGGCTTTGAAAAAGCATCTAATATTATCAATAACACTCAATCAGGAGTAGAAATTGATGCAACAGGTCAACAATTTAATATTACTGATGCTAGTACAGATCAAGTTTTATTTTTGTTAAGTGTTCCTCAACTACAAAAAATTAAAAATAATGGAGATACAGAAGGAACAGAATTTAAATTTAAATTTCAAAAATCAACAGGTAATGGTGCTTTTCAAGATTTTTCTATTAATGGAACAGTAGATCAAACAATTAAAGGTAGAACTGCTGATCTTTATCAAAAGCAATATGTTTTTGATATAAGTACAGATACTTTTCCAGTAAGATTCAAAGTTATAAGAACTTCAGTTACAGATACAACTTTTATGAATAATAATAGTGATTTTATTAGTCATGTTAGTAAATTTTATGTTACCTCTCATACGTTAATTAAACATCAAGCATCTGATTTGTCTGGTACATATACACATAATAATGGTAGTGGCGGTGCAGGGAAAATAATAACTATCACATCATCAACAGATCATTTATTAGAAGTAGGAGACAGTATTGGTTGTGAGTTTAGTAATGCTGCGACTACAAATACAAGTATGGTTGTTAATACAGTTGTCTCACCTTCTGTAATTAAAGCTGAACATACAGTTGATGCAAACGTAAGTGGAACTGTTACATTTGGTCAAAGATTTAATTATCCTAACTCCGCTGTTCTTGGGTTAAGAATAGATGCGGAACAATTTAATTCAGTTCCTAAAAGGTCATATTTAATAAAAGGTATAAAAGTAAAAATTCCAAATGGTGTCACAGTTGACCCAAACAACGGCAGAATAATATATCCAATAAATTATGTTTTTAACGGAACACTTGGAGCAGCGCAATGGACAACAGACCCAGCCTGGTGTTTATTCGACCTTTTAACAAGTCAAAGATATGGCTGTGGAGATTTTATAAGTGCTAGTCAGTTAGATGTTTATAGTTTTTATGCAGCATCTGTATATTCATCAGAACTTGTAACTTTTAAAGATAGGTTAGGTAGTGGAGTAGTTACTACAATTACAGAGCCAAGATTTAGTTTAAATGTAAATATACAGACCAGACAAGATGTTTTTAAAGTTGTAAATAGTTTATGTTCAGTTTTTAGAGCTATGCCTTTATATGTGTCAGGTAGTATAAGCCTAATACAAGATAAAGCTGGAATAGATCCATCGTTTTTATTTACTAAAGCTAATGTTACTGAAGATGGATTTTCTTATTCTGGTAGTGGATCAAAAACAAGAGCAACAGTTGTAGTTGTTAAATATTTTGATATTGAATTAAGAGATGCAGCATATGAACAAGTAATTGATAATGATGCTGTTCTTAAGTACGGTGCAGTTACTAAAACAATTGATAGTTTTGGAGTTACCTCAAGGCATCAAGCTAGAAGACTTGCAAAATGGTTTTTAACTACTCTTGCAACAGAAACAGATATAGTTTCGTTCACAACAACTATACAAGCTGGATCTTTAATAACACCTGGTCAAATTATTGAGATTCAAGATCCTGTAAAATCTGGAGTTAGAAGAGGCGGTCAGATTACATCCGTTGAAACAATTAATGGTAATAGTGTTATTGGAATAGATAATATTGTTGATCTTCCAGTTTTAACTGGTGGATTAGGAGGTATGTTATCAGTAATTTTGCCTGATGGACAAATAAGTAAAAAAACAATAACAACAATTGATACTGCCAATAAAAAAATTACTGTAGTTAATAGATTTGAAAAAAAAGTAAACGATAGTAGTGGTAATAAACCCTTTTTAGATAATACAAGACAATCAAATCCTGTTTATACTGATACATTTCAAAATACAGATCCTAATGTAGGTTCATTTTGGATAATAGAAACAACTGGCACAAGCGCAGCAATACAATCACAGCTATATAAAGTTGTATCTGTAGAAGAGAGTGATGATTTTACATATAGTGTAACTGCTGTTTTGCATAACGAATCTAAATACGCAGCAGTAGAAGCGTTAGAAACTATAAAGCATAGAGATGTTACTAATCTTGATTTAATACCAGCTAGTCCTAGTGATTGGGCTTCAGATACTGAGATATTATCTGATGGCACAGTTAGTCCAGTTGCAGGTGGTTTTACATATCCAATTGAACAATTATATAAATACAGAACTCAAGTCAAGGTAAGGGTTTTATTAGCATGGAAACCTGTTAGTGGCGTTAATAGGTATGAACTTAGGTATCAAAAAGATTCAAGTGGTTTTCAAACTGTACAAGTACAAAATCCAAGTTTTACTATCGATGATATCGCTGTAAGTAGTTCGAGTGGTAAATCATTTTTTGATTTTGAAGTTAGAAGCATTAGTGCATCAGGTAAAAAATCTAGTTCACCTTTAACTAAAACTGCTTTTGAAGTAGTAGGTAAAAACGCAAAACCATCACAAGTTAATCCAGACTTTGCAGCTTCATTAGATCCAAATTTAGGAGTAGTTTTATCTTGGACTGCAACAGTAGCAATACGTCCTGAGTTTGCTGATTTAGATATAAGAGGGTACATAATATACGAGGGAACTTATGGTAGTGGCACTCTGTTAGGAGAATACAAAGCAACCTCAGTTGTTGTACCTACATTGCCATCAAGTAGTGTTACAAACCAAACTTATTCAATAAAAGCTGTTGATGATGATGGAAATGAAAGTGATAACGTAAGAACAACAACTATTTCATTTAATAGTCCAAATGCACCAACAACATTAACTGGATCATATCAAGATGATAATTACATTCTTAACTGGAGTGCTTCTGTTATTAATGGAAATAGATTTGCTATTGCAGAATACGAAATAAGGCAAGGAGGTTCAATAATAGCAACTACAAATGCTTTGTCATTTACTTTGCCTGTTACTTGGGATAGTCAACAAACATTTAAAGTAAGAGCTAGGGATATAACAGGTAGAGAAAGTACTGATAAAACACTTGTTGCTGCTTTTTCTAAAGCTGACGCACCTAATATTTCATATTTTTATGAAGGAAGCAAAATTAGGCTTTCATGGGAAAAACCTAATGAAGGAGCAACAAAAATTAAAGATTATGTAATTAAAGCAAGTCCAACAAACAATACTAATTTCGGTAATGCAACAGATGTTGACGTTATAAATTCTGAAAGTTATTTGTTTGACGTTGACCATAGTGTTCTAAATACATCAACATCAAGACGTTTCTTTGTTGTTGCTAGAGATGTAAATAATAATTTAGGCAATATTGGTCGTACAGGAATTACTGGATACCCTGATGTTTCAGTTACAGCACCTCCAGCACCTAGTAATTTAACTGCTGCTATAAAAGGTGCAAGTTCTTTTGTTAGTTGGACTGAAGTACCAATCGCTACAGATATTAATGGAAAAGTGAATGGATTACCAATAGCTTTTTATAAAATTTATAGAGAAAATGCTGGAGCTACATCTGTGGGTACTGCTGATTTTCAACAAAACGGTACATCAATAACTGAAGAAGTTACTTGGACAGATGCTACACAAAGATACTTTGTACGAGCCGTAGACATTAACGGAAATGATGGTAATTTACAAAATGTAGATTTTACTGTTGCTATACCGTCTGCTGTAACAAACCTAAGTGATGAAGTTATTGATAACAACGTATTGCTGAGATGGCAAGAAAGTATTGTTGGTTCAGATCAATTACCAATAAAACACTACAACGTATATAGAAATAATTTAAGTACTTTAGTTGGACAAAAATTAGGAACTTTTACAACAGTTTTTGAACAGGTAGGAGGACAATTTGAGTATATTTTAAAACCAGTTAATACTGCTGGAAATGAAGGAACGCAAAATTCTGTTGTAGCAGAAGTTAATCAACCACCAGATTTTGTGTTAACACAAGATTTTGCAAGTACATTTAACGGTACAATCGTAAATGGATTTGCTGATGGCGGTGGACTATTCTTTTGTATTAATGGAAGTAGAACTTGGAAACAACATTTTGACCCAAATGATGATGACACCAATGACAATGGATTTAACAACAGTTCTGGTTCGGCTATTACTTTTGGCAGATATGGTGGTTCTACTATTTATGCTTTACCTAGTGAAAACACAGGCAGCTATGAAGAAGTTATAGATTTAGGGGCAACAATTGATAAGGTGGATATTGAAGGAAGTATTGGATTAGTTGCTGCTGAAACTGTTGGGGCTGGACTATCAATTGATAATAAAATATTTACATCACCAGATAATGTAACTTTTACGGAAAAGGGATCTGGTACTGGTCAAAAAATTAATGTTTTAGGACAAAATTTTAGGTATGTAAAAATAAGATTTGAATTTACTGGTTCTAATAATGATGATTTAATAAAAGTTAATAGTATTCGTGTTAAAACATTCTTAAAACGTAAAACAGATCAAGGTAGAGTAGATGTAACTGCATCAGAATCTCAGGGTTCTGGTAAACAAGTTGCATTTACAGAAACCTTCATTGACGTTGATTCAATTCAATTAACAATACAAGGATCAAGTTCTAATGCAAAATATGCTATTTATGATTTTGTAGATACTGCAAATCCACAAAATGGGTTTAAAGTGTTCTTGTTTGACAATAGTGGCAACGGTGTTGCTGGAACTGTAGACTTTACTGTAAGAGGAGTTTAAATGGCCGACTTTACAAAACCAGCTTTAACAAGCACATACACAGCTTTTATTACTGAATTAAAAGAAAGAGATGAAGTTGTAGGTTCTTTATATTCAACAGATGTTACTGTTACTGGTTTACCAGCAGACGGTTCAAATAGTTGGGGTGAAAGGTCTATTAGATGGAATGCAACCCAAAAATATTTTCAACGTAGAAATTCTAATAATAATGGCTGGGAAAGATTAGAGGGTAATAGTGGAACACATAAATTTGTTAATTTAGAGGCTGGAAATATTACTGGTACAGGAACTGTTAGTGGTTCAACTGTTAATGCAAGTGGTCAAGTACAAGCAGCAAGAATTAATGTCACAGGAACAACAGCCCCAGCCAATGGAATTTATAGACCAGCAGCTAATGAAATAAGATTTACTACAAACAGTAATGATAGATTTACTATTGAGTCAAACGGTGAGTGTGGAATAGGCACAGTTGATCCTCAACAAAAGCTTCATGTTAATGGAAACGCAAGAATATCAAATGGTACAAATACAGTTACATTAGAAATAGGAAAATCTGGCGGTGGAAATCATGCCTCAAATTTAGAAATTTATTCGGATAATTCAGCAAATTCAGCTTTTAAAATAGCTAGGGCAACTGGAACTAACGGTGTTTCGACTATATCTCATAATGGAACAGGTAATTTTTTAATTGAAACACAAGATGTTGCAGATATAAAAATAGCAACACAAGGCACTACAAGAATGTGTATTGATAGTGGTGGTAGTGTTGCTATCGGTAACTTTACAGACCCAGATGATAGCTTACATATTAAACAAGCTACTAATAATGCTGTTTATTTAAGGGTTGAAAATAATGATGGTTACGCACGTTTTGGAAGTGATGCCAACGACTCATTTATAGATGCAGACGTTCACAGATTTAGAAATAGGGCTGGTTCAAGTGATTATTTACGTCTTACATCTACTGGTTTAGGTGTTAATAAAACAACTGTGAATCATCCACTTGATGTAAGTGGTATTATAGCCACAAATAGTCACATTATCTCTGGTCTAGCTTCTGGGGGTGTGGCTTTAACTATTAATGATGGCTATGGTAATGCAAACATTACATGGAATCATGTAGCGGGTATCCCAGAACAAGCTGGTAACTCAGCAAGAATTACTGTAAATACTGACAGCACCTCTGGAGCAGAATTTAGATTTGGATTAAAAAGCAATGTTAATAATAGTGGTTCAGTACAAGATACTAATGATTGTCTTGTAATTTTAGAAAATCAATTACAGGCAAGAGATGGCTCGCAAGCTAATCCCAGTATAAGTTTTATGAATGAACCTGATTGCGGAATGTATAGAATCGGGGTAAATAATATTGGAATTGGAGTTAATAATACAAAAGTAATAGATATAACAGCATCAGGTATCACAGTAACAGGAACAATTACTGGATCACTAAGTGGTAGTGCTACACAGTTAGGAGGTTTAGGTTCATCTGCTTCTGGTAATAGATGGGGTGTTGTACCTTTTGTAGATACAAGTGGAGTATTAGAAATTGGTAAATTTATAGATTTTCATGCTACTGATTCTGCAACAACAGATAATGATGGAAGATTTACTGCTGATGGAACCTCAATTGCTGTTAATAAACATTTTATTCCAACTGGTAGTCAAGATTTAGGATCAACAAGTGCTAGATGGCAAAACTTATATGTTAATGACCTTAAACTATCTAATAAAGGTGGTGCTAATGACGTTGACGGAACTTGGGGAGACTACACAATTCAAGAAGGAGAAAATGATTTATTTATTAAAAATGAAAGAAATGGTAAGGTTTATAAAATAAATTGGACAGAAGTGGTTAATTAGTAGTTTTGCTATATAATTGTGATTATATACATTACAACTTATGCCTACTATTCAAGAACTTAGAGCAAAAGCTCAAGCAGATGGTCAAGAACTTGTTAAAAGATTTAATGAGCTTGAAAATGCCGAAAAACAAATTTTAATTGAAAAAAAACAAATAGAAAAAAAAGTTGACGCTATAAATGGCGAAATCAACGCTTATAATAAGATTGAACCACCTGTTGCTGACGCACCAAACGAAGCACCCCCATCAGAAGAATAATTATGGCAATCAGTCCAGCCTTACGAAATTTTATATTACAAAGAGGCTCGGATTGGAAAGAGCAGTATATTTTTAAGTCAACTCAAACTGATGGATCTGAAGTTCCTATGGACTTGTCAGGTTCATCAGTTCTTGCTCAAGCTTGGGATGAAGAAAGAGATGTGAAATATGCTGACTTTGGAGTGGTTTATGATGACAAGCCTAACGGAAAATTTTCTTTAGTTCTTACAGATGATCAAACTGTAGATTTTCCTGATGAACTTTATTATGATGTTTTGTTAACAAACTCAAGCGGTTTGAAAGAATATTATATCGAAGGTAAAATAACTGTAAGTCAAGGATATACAAGATGAGTACTAAGATCTCGGTTACAACATTAAAAAATAAAATTGAAGTTAATGGAGAAACTAAGGTAGTTTCTGTGATAACGCAAGGATCTCAAGGGGCAAAAGGGTTAGAATTGGATGAAACTAATCGTGTTGACGGCAGCATTGTTCGTTTCAGTAGTTCTGCTGGAAAATACATTGCTGATTCAACCGTTACCCCATTGGCATTAACCGATGGAGGAAATTTTTGAAATCCATTGCTACTACTAGCCTTTACCTAATCTAAAGTCATGTCCAACATAGTAAGAATAAAAAGAAGAACTAGCGGTAGTGCTGGTGCGCCTAGTTCTTTAGAAAATGCAGAATTAGCTTTTAATGAAGTTGATAATACGCTGTATTACGGAGAAGGTACAGGGGGTGCGGGAGGTTCGGCATCGTCAATTTTAGCAATTGCTGGTGATGGAGCTTTTGTTAACAAAACAGGAACACAAACAATATCTGGAGATAAAACTTTTACAGGTAGTTTTGATATTAGTAGTGCTTCTGTTTCTGGTTTTACTGTTACTCAAAACCTAGTTATAACAGGTAATTTAACAGTTAATGGTACTACCACAACTGTGAATAGCACAGAAATGAGTATCGATGACAAGAACATCGTTCTCGGAGCTACATCTTCACCAACTGATGCTGGGGCAAATGGTGGTGGTATTACATTAAAAGGCTCAACAGATCATACATTTAACTGGATTGATTCAAATAATTCTTGGACATCTTCAGAAAATATGAATCTTGCAGTTAATAGGGTATATAGAATCGATGGAGCTAATGTTTTAACAAAGACAGCTTTAGGCTCAACTGTTGTTGGATCTAGCCTTACATCTGTTGGTACTATTGCAACTGGTGTTTGGAACGCAACCGATATAGCGGTAGCTCACGGTGGTACAGGAAGTTCCACAGCATCAGGTGCAAGGTCAAACCTCGGTCTAGTAATTGGCACAGACGTTGAACCACATAGCGACAAGTTAACAGAGCTTGCAACTATGAGTCAAAATGCTGCTGCCAAAATAGCTAATTTAACAGGAACTGAGATAGGTATATTAGACGGTGCAACAGTAACAACAGCAGAGCTAAATAAGCTTGATGGTGCGACAGTTACGACTTCTGAAATAAATATTTTAGATGGAGGAACAAGTGCTACGGCAACCACTTTAGCTTTGGCTGATCGCATGGTTGTTAATGATAATGGAACAATGGTTCAAGTTGCATTTTCTGATTTAGTAACATTTTTAGAAAACGGGTCTGTTAGTGGTTTTGATGTAGACGGTGGCACATATTGATAGCTGACTATTTTTATAAGGAGGTTTTATCATGTCAAACATCATTAAATTAAAAAGAGGTACTGGAAGCGATCCTAGTGCAAGTGATTTAGTAGTTGGAGAGGTAGCACTTAGAACTGATAGTGGTGCATTATTTACAAAAAAAGATGATGGTAATATTACAGAAATAGGTGCTGCTGCTGGTGTTACTGATGGTGACAAGGGAGATATAACTGTCAGCAATAGCGGTGCAACTTTTACTATTGATAATGGGGTCGTGACTTCGGCCAAGATAGCAGACGGAACTATAGACACAGAAGACTTAGGAGATCTGATATTAACTAATGCAAAAGTAGCTACAAACGCTGCGATAGCTGGAACAAAAATTTCTCCCGACTTTGGATCGCAAACCATTTCAACTACTGGTACTTTAGGTGTTTCTGGTGTTTCAAATTTATCAGGAGAAGTAAGAGCTAATGGCAATATAAGGATTACAAATTCCAACCCAAAAATTACACTTGTTGATAGTAATAATAATGATGATTTTGAAATTATAAATAATAACGGAGTATTTACTATAAAAGATTCAACTGACAGTTTAGCTCGTTTGAGAATTGATTCAGATGGTGATACAACTATAGATTCTATAAATGGTATAGGTTTATTTGTAAAAACAAATGGCAATAACGCAGCAATAAGGTTGCGAGCTACAGGAAGTACTGATAGTAGTGGATTTAGAATAAATCATAATGCACCTAATAGCCGTTTACAATTTGACAGAACAGATGGTAATGGGGTTTATGTTTCAACTTTACTGACACTTGGTTCGTCTGGAGATTTAGGAGCAACAGGGGATATTAAAATTGATAACATCAATAAATCCTTACAAGTAGGAGATGTTTCTAATGATAATTATGTTGACTTAAGACAAATAAGTGCAAGTTCATATAAATCTTTTACTTTTCAACATAGTAATGCCTCAGTATTAGCAAACTTACAGGGTTCGACCAATCAATACCTTGTTTTAGGTGATAACGATAACGGAAATAGTGGAACAATATTTGGCATTGCACAAACTCAAAGCGGAACCGATTACGCTTATTTAACTTTATCTGCTGCTGGAAATTTACATATTTCTAATAATATTACCCTTAATGGCACAGTAGATGGAGTTGACATTGCAGCAAGAAATACTTTATTTGGTGGCTTGACTTCTAGTTCTGGTGTACTGACTAATGGAGTAACAGCAACGACCCAATCAGCAAGTGATAACTCTACAAAAGTTGCGACAACAGCTTATACAGATACAGCAATATCAAACCTAGTTGACTCTAGCCCTAGCACATTAAATACATTAAACGAACTTGCAGCAGCCCTGGGTGACGATGCTAACTTTTCAACAACTGTTACCAACTCAATAGCAACTAAACTACCTCTTGCTGGTGGTACGTTAACTGGAAATCTAACAATAAGTCGAGCAAACCCTAGAATAATTTTTACTGATACTGACAACAATCCAGATTATTTAATTGATGTAAATGCAGGTCATTTTTTAATTTATGATTCTACGAATAGTGCAAATAGATTTTTAATAAATTCAGATGGTCATATTGATTTATTAGGTAATGTTGATATTACTAATGGTCTTGATGTAACAGGAAATATCACAGTTACAGGCACAGTAGATGGCAGAGATGTGGCAACTGATGGTTCAAAATTAGATGGAATAGAATCTGGAGCTACTGCTGACCAATCAGCTTCAGAAATACTTACATTAATCAAGACGGTAGATGGTTCTGGCTCTGGTTTAAATGCCGATACATTAGATAGTATTCAAGCTTCTAGTTTTGCAAGATTAGATTTTACTAGCACTTTTAATTGCAATGGTAATGCTTTTCAGTTTGATTTCGATACTGCTGGTAGAAACAGTTTAGTATTCTTAAAAAATAGCAGTACTAAATGGCAACTCGTACATACAAGTAGTGGTGACGATTTAGATTGGCAAAAGATTGGATCAGGTGGAAATTTTAAAGTTGAAGGTAATGCAGTCTTAACAACAGCAGACTACGACACTCATGTATGTCATTTAAAGAGTAATGTAAACTCCGCAGTAGATCAGGGAGCTTCTAATGAATTTACAGTTAATTTTAATTTAGAAGAACATAATGATTCTGGTGCATTTTCTCATTCATCAGGAGTAATAACTGTATTAGCAACAGGGTGGTATAGGATTTATGCAAATATGGTTTATGAAAATACTTCTTCCTCATCAAGAAATACAGTAAGAGCATATGTCAAGAAAAATAGTACTGAAATAGTAAGTACAAGAACATACGATTACGATAGAGGCTCTTCATACGGTAAGTTTTCAAATAACAAAATAGAGACAATGCTCTATTTAAGTGCAAACGATACAATTGCTATTTGCAACTATGCTTATAACGAAGATGGAGTTATCACAATTCAGTCAGAGGAGTGTGAATTTATAGTATCTTCAGTTAGTGTTGCAACGACTTCTTCAAACGCTGATACTGTAGATAGTTTACACGCTTCTAGCTTTATAAGATCAGACGCAGATGATACATCTACAGGTATTTTAACTCTTACTTCGTCTAGTCAATATCCCTTAAATATCAATAATTCACATAATGGGAAAATTGTATTACAAGGTTCTTCTGCCCCTTATATAAAATTTAGAGAAAGTACAACAGATAAAGCGTTTATTCAATGGCACTCTGATGGTTACCTTAGACTTAAAAATGAAGAAGATAGCTCTGTTTTAAGAATTAAAGATGATCTTGAATTTTCTCAAAATGATTCTACATTTTATAGCGTATTTCACGAGGGTAATTTAACAGTTGGCGATGGCGGACTAACCCAAAACAATTTCACTAATGCAGATCACAGTAAATTAGATGGAATTGAGAGCAATGCCACCGCAGATCAGACAGCTTCAGAAATCCTTACACTACTTAAAACGGTAGATGGAGTAGGTAGCGGACTTGATGCTGACACCCTAGATGGTATTAGTTCTGGTAGTTTTATAAGGTCAGATGCGGATGATGGTTTTACAGGTACACTTACAGGAACATCTGACATTACAAATCCTGTAATACAGATTATTGGCGCCGGGCCAAATTTTATAAGATTTGCTTCTGATGCAAGCGGAACTGTTGATGCTGATAGTATCGATTTAGTTTATAGATCAACCCCAAATACTCTAGGTTTTGAAAGAGCTAGTGATGCAACAATTTTATTTTCAGTTGATGCTGATAATGGTCAGGCAAATTTTCCTTTCAACTTAGATGTTGGAGCAGGGCTTGATGTTACTGGAAATATTTCAGTATCGGGAACTGTTGATGGCAGAGATGTAGCTAGTGATGGATCGAAACTTGATGGTATAGAATCTGGAGCTACAGCAGATCAAACTGCAAGTGAGATACTAACACTTATCAAAACTGTAGATGGTTCTGGTTCTGGATTAGATGCGGATACGTTAGATGGTTTAAGTTCTACTCAATTTTTAAGAGATGATCAAAATGCTACTACAACAGGTAATCTTACGATTAGCAAAGCTGGTGCAACATTAACTATAAAAGACACAGATGGAACAAATAGTACACAAGCAACTCTAAATTTTGATGATGGCAATAATCAAGGTGTGGCTTTAAAACACGTTGAACATGATGGCGATTTACCCGCTGCTGGTTATGGTTTAATTTTAACAGGTTCAGCAAGTAACACTCAATTCCCCTCAACTGGGGAGCTTAATTTTACTGTTTTAGGAAATATTTATGCTGGTGCGACTACAGTTGGCTCTGTATCAAGAGTATTAACCACCGCAGATGAAGGTTCTGGTAATGGTTTAGACGCGGATACTTTAGACGGACAGCAAGGTTCTTATTACCTTAATTATAATAATTTTACTAACACTCCAACAGTTCCAACTAATAACAATCAGCTAACTAATGGTGCTGGCTATATAACTTCCTCCAACTCAGCAATTACTAATAAGTTGCCTTTAGCTGGCGGTACAATGACAGGCGAGCTACAAGTAAATGCACGTTTAGATGTAGGAACTGGATCAGGCAACGACCACGAAATTCGTATATATAAAGGAGATAATAACGTATCAGATCATATTCAGTTTTATAACGGAACTACAAGAATTGGAGAAATTGGTTGTGAAGATAATACATGGCTAAGAATTAACCAAGAGACAGCTAAAAATATTTATACACCTAGATACATTAGGGCTGATGATGGTTTCTTTGTAGATGGCACATCAAAAGGTATTAACGGATCAGGAAACTTTATCGGTGGAACTATTGCTGGTGCATCAGATTATGGCACTTTATTAAGGTCTAATGCAAATAACGATTCTGCTACTGGTACTTTTAGAACTTCCGCAGCTTACATTGAAGCTGGAAAAGGTAGCGGTTCTGTAGCTCTAACAATTAATGATGGATACGGTAATGCAAATGTCGCATTTAATCATTTAGCTGGTATTCCAGACGCAAATGGTAGTGCTAATAGAATTGAAACCTCAGTAGATAACTCTACTGGATTCTTTATGTTTGAGATTGGTAATAGTGTAACTGCTGGTTCGGTTGTTTCTTTAACTAACACTCTTTACTTCACTACAAGCACGATTACATTCTTAGGAAATACAATGTGGCATGCTGGAAATGACGGCTCTGGTAGTGGCCTGGATGCTGATACATTAGATGGCGCACAAGGAAGTAGTTATTTAAGAGCAGATGCAACTACTACTTTCAATGCTAGTGGTAATGATTTTCAAATTGATTACGACAACTCCAGAACACTTGTAAGAATACAACGGTCTGGCACAGAAAAAATCAGATTAAACGCAAGTGCTAATACCATTACAGTTGATTTATACAATAGTGCAGCTTTAAGATTTGGAACAGGCTTATTTCCTAGTGCTAATAATACTTATGATTTAGGTTCTTCATCATTACGCTGGAATAACTTATATGTTAACGATATGCACTTTTCTAATGAAGGAAGTCAAAACTCTGTTGATGGCTCTTGGGGAGATTGGACTTTACAAGAAGGAGAAAATGATATATTTATGATTAATAACAGATCTGGCAAAAAATTTAAGATAGCTATGATTCCTGTTTAAGATATAATAAAAGAAAAACTAAAATGGCAACTACATTTACTTGGAAAGTTGATTCATTAAAGACAGATCCTAATGATGACAACTATATAACGGAAGCAACAGCAAAAGTTTTTGGTACTGAAGGCTCAGTAACAAAAGCAGTATCAATAACTTGTCTTTTTCCAGGTAATAAAGCTTCGGTTGGATCAGATTTTAAATCAATAGATGATTTAAAAAAAGAAGATGGTGAAGCTATTGTTATAGGTTGGATGAAAACTATATTTATGGATTATAAAGTAGCAAAAATTGAAAAACTTGTACAAAAGACTATTGATAGTCACAACGAAAAAGTCATAGAATATGAGCAAAACTCGCTCGGTGGATTTCAAGGAGAAGTTGAAAATGATGATATTGCTGCTGCTGATACATCTTACTCGGCACAGCCAACAGAAACTCCTCTCCCTACTCCTTCAGAATAATGACTTTACATTTTGGAGATGGTTCTTCCATCACAACTTTTGCAAGCTTACCAGCTATTGATGGCTCAGCCCTTACAGGATTAGCCGCTGGTGGTAACCTTAAAGGATTAAAATGGGTTAAAAACGACAATCAATTAACAAGCCCTAGTACAGGGTATACGATACCAACTGGTCAAACTACAACTTTTACTGTTCCAGAGGCTGGAGATTATATTTTAGTACATAGTTTTAATTATACATTTCAGAGGTCAAGTAATCAAACTCATACAAATTACCAAGGTAGAGTTATGAAAAACGGCTCAGAACATTATTTTTGGATAAACCGATTTGAGTCAGGTATAAGTAACAGAAATGAGTCTGACAAATTTAAAGTTACTTTTAACAGCGGTTACTTAACAAATTTAAGTGCTAATGATACTGTAGAAGTACGAATAGAATACAGAAGTAATGGTGGTGGTACTAATACCAGAACAAGACTTTTAGCTGGAGGTCATATGATAAATATGTTAGTAAAACTGTAATAATTTTTTCATTGTGTTCTATTTATTTGTTTTGTCATAATTCCTAAAGTTACATATAAAGGAGCTAAAGCCATAATTCCAGTAAAGGTTATAATGGTAAAAGGTATTAAAGCCTTTAAAAACGCATCTTTTAACATGAGAAAGATTTTAGACATTATTACTATCGTAACTGGAATTCTTATGTTAGGAATTTTAGGGGGTGGATTCTTCACATTTAAGTACGTCACCAGCGAACAGTTCAAGGCTAAGATGATGAATCAAGTGCTTGAAAATGTACAAGGACTTATGCCAAAAGTTCTTGATAATGCACTACCAGATACAACTGGTCAATCAATTCCTATACCATTTAAAAAATGAATTGTTATTGGTGTGATAGCGAATTAATAATAGGAGGCGATATTGATATTGATGAAACGATGCATCCTAATTTATATCCAGAATTTTCTGTAATGACAAATTTAAGCTGCTCACGTTGTTTTTCACAAGTAGAAATACTAAAAAAAAGAGATGCTTTTGATTAATGATCACTAAATTTTTTAAAAAACTTGTTAAATATTATGTTGATAAATTTATACATTGGTTGCGTATGAAAAAATTTAACTTGGAATTAGATAATGAAATTAAAAAATTTCAAGATAGTTATTGGCAAGAAGTTGCAAAAGAAAAACCTAAAATAATAGAAAAAGGTAAATTTGGAGAAGATGGCTGGTCTATTTCTATTGGAGATGTAGAAGATGGAGATACCTGACATATCAATTCCTAATATACAAATACCAAAAATAGATATACCAACTCATATTCCATTCCAAGTCTTAAATGTACCACCACCGTCTATTAAATTACCAGGCTGTATTAGATATCATAGAGATGCTTCACCAAAAAATACAGCATTATATGATGATGACCCACGAGGTACTACCATTTTGTGTCCGTATGGGTCAATGCCATCATTTCAACCAATGTTATATGACAGAAGAAGAATTGAAATTGTAGAGTCTAAAGAACAAGAAAAAAGAGCAGAAACTAATGAAGTAACTCCTTCACCAACAGCAAGACCAGAATTACCAAAAGAAAAGAAAAAAATAGTTATACCAGAATGTCCTGGCTCAAAAGACCAGCGCGTAGGAGATTACAGAAATTCTAAAAAGCTCGAAATAGTAGTCTCGCATCGTTTAGATGGAACAGAATGCATAACAGAATATGCATCTGTACCTTTTCGTGATAGATATATTCCATCTGCACCACAATTTGTTGGAGTATTTTCGTTAGCACTTGTTGGGGCATCTGCACCTTTAGTTTTGCAACTGGTAAAACCAATTGTTAAACAAGTTATGACTAAATTAACTAAAAAGAAAAAACAGCCAAAATTGTAGGTATAAACATAAGCAGACTTTTTTACAAGCCCCTTAGAAGCGATTCTGAAAGGGCATTTTTTATTGTTTTAAGTCAATTTTATGATTATGCGGCAAGACTTGATTCTTGACAGGTTTAATCCGAATATCGCTACATAAATCGAAGTAAGGACTGTCTTCGGTAAATTCTATCCCAGCAATTTTTTTCTCACCACAATGACGTAATCTTGCCATATGCCAATCCAATTCTAAGTTTTTTAATTTTTGTTTATTTATATCATTTTGTACTTGGGCTGCCTCCTTGCATTGTCTTGTATATTGACGATCTAATGGCACACTAAAATTTAATGTAATTCCTGTTCCAAGTGCAAAACTATCCTTGTTTGTACCAGAATAATTTTGTTGATAAAAAAGTATATCTCCTGGGTTATCAGGTGTGCCATCTCCTATAGGGTTTCCATCATCATCAAAGTCTCCAACAATATCAGTCTCGTCATATACAGGCGTATAGTAAAAATCTCGATAAGGTTTTCTATAATTTGAATTAAATGTAGTAAACGGAGTTATGGTCATCATTGCACCCTGACATACAACACCGCCTCCGTACTGGTTGGTATGGAATCCAGAATTATTAACATTCCAGTTTTGATTCGTCACACTTCCAGAATTTGATTGACTTACAGAATTAGCTAAAACTCCTGTTGGTAACAGGGCTATTGAAAGACAGATGTAGAAGTTACTACCGATTCCGTTTCTATGGTGCGATTTATGGTTGTGACGTTCTGAAGACCTGGCGCAGAATACGTTTCTGTAAATTGAAAGGCATCTCCTGATGTAGGATTTGTCAA